>Ga0371490_1000153_pt1 | contig 67761 bp, 59 predicted proteins | sample MB2SIPfraction_FD_207959 | JGI IMG/M metagenome (GOLD analysis project Ga0371490, IMG submission 207959) | Lab enriched peat soil microbial communities from McLean, Ithaca, NY, United States - MB28FN SIP fraction | ecosystem: Environmental > Terrestrial > Soil > Wetlands > Peat | place: USA... | reverse complement strand
GAACTGGAACTTTTGCATCGCCGGATGAACCCGTCGTTGACTCAACAGGCCCAGGTCGCGTAACGTGCAGAACGTCGAGAGCCGCTGCTTTCTCTTTCAGGTTTCAACTAAAGGCGGGACAACTTCGCGCGCCCGCACCCTCGCCGGCTGCATACGGGCAGGCCACTAACGCATTCTCCTCGCCCAAGCGAAGCGACCAAAACACGACACATTGTTGACAAAGAAGGGTTGAAGGGAAGCCACCTTCCTGCCACATTGGAGCATCTAAGGTTAAACGCGGGCAGTTTACTTGGGGCCATTGGACATTCGAGGTGGAACATGACGAAGCGCTTTAAGCAACCCTTTCTGTGGGTACTACTGTTGATTTTTGTTTTGATGGCGGCTCCGCGTTTGGTGGGGCAGACAAAGCAGGTCCCGTCCCTGATAACCGAGCGCGTCGACGAGACTCGGCTGACTGTTCTCAGAGGCAATACCCATCCCCTTGCCCGGCCGGAGTTTGATCGAGGCCTTGTTTTGCCGTCCATGCCCATCCAGCACCGGTTCCTTGTGCTCCAGCGCAGCCCGGAACAAGAGGCGGCTCTCGAAAAGCTGCTTAACGAGCAGCAGGACCATGCGTCGCCTAACTACCACAAGTGGCTGACGCCCGTGGAATTCGGCCAGCGGTTCGGGCCGTCCGATCAGGACGTCCAGACTGTCGTCCAATGGCTACAGTCGCACGGGTTGCAGGTTGCGCTCGTGTCAAATGGCCGCGTTGCAATTGAATTCTCCGGTACCGCGGCGCAGGTGCAGAAGGCCTTCCACACGGAGATCCACAACTATGAAGTGAACGGAAAGACGCACTGGGCCAACTCCTACGATCCATCGATTCCGTCCGCTCTGACGCCGGTTGTGGTAGGTGTGGCCGCGCTTCACGACTTTAAGCCGCGGCCGACGAACCACGTGGTTCGCGCGCCTGGGCGAAACGCAAATGGGAAGACAGGCAGACCACTGTTCACCTATCCGAATGGTTGCACCCCCGGCGCTTCGAACTGCGATATGGCGCTTGGCCCGGCTGACTTTGGCACAATTTACAACGTCAGTTCAGTTTGGAATGCGGGATATACGGGCACCGGGCAGACCATTGCCGTAATGGGTCAGGCGGAGGTCGCTCCGAACTTCAGCGATCAAACTGCCTTTTGGAGCACGTCTGTGTTTAATGTGGCGCGAAGCGCTCCTGCACTCCTCGAACCCGCCAGCTATCCCGGGGCAGCTTATGGATCGGACTTAGGCGACGAAGGAGAATCAGACCTGGATTTGGAGTGGGCGGGCGCCATAGCCCCCGGCGCGAGTATTGAATTCGTGACTACAGGAGACGCATTAACGTCTGCGTTCTGCACCATTGAAGGATTCCCGTCCTCTCAGTCACTTGATTCTGGCGTTCCTGCCAGCGCTTGCGACCTTGCCCCCACAGCCGCACCACCTCTTCCGCAGATTGTGAGCCTGAGCTATGGAGTATGCGAACTGGAATTGGGTTCCGCAGGTAACGTGTTTGTCAACAACACTTGGCAATATGCGGTGGGTAAAGGCATTACAGTCGTGGTTGCAGCAGGTGACAATGGTTCAGCCAGTTGCGAGAATCCGGCTGAGGGTTCGCCGACCCCACAACCTGCCACGACAGGACTGGCAGTGAACGGGCTGGCTTCGACTCCTTATAATGTGGCGGTTGGTGGAACTGATTTTAATGATCTGAGCAATCCTTCGACCTATTGGAATTCGTCCAATAGCACCGACGGCAAGCAGGAATCTGCCAAGAGCTATATCCCGGAGATGACATACAACGATTCCTGTACAAATATTTTGTGGAATGGCCTTGCCTCCGTCTTGACCTCAAATCCCGAGGCAAACTGCAACCAGACCACCCTCAATCTTGGTACTTCGTCCAACCCCGATTATTACGCGCAGTTTATCGCGCCGTTCGGCGGTGGCGGCGGAATGAGCAATTGCACTACGTATGATGGCAATAATCCGGCGAACTGCACGGGAGGATGGCCCAAACCTTCATGGCAAGTCGCACCAGGCGTTCCCAATGACAGCAAGCGTGACGTTCCTGACCTGTCTCTATTCTCCGGCGATGGGCTAGCGGGAAGCTATTATGTAGTCTGTCAGTATGATACTAATGGACAGCCTGACTCAAACGGGAATCCGACCGCCGCTACTTGTGATCTCTCGAATGGAGATTTCGGCGGTGCTGGCGGCACTTCTGCGGCGACGCAGGTTTTTGCCGGCATAATGGCTCTGGTGAACCAGAAGACGGGCAAGCAGCAGGGTCTGCCCAACTCGACCCTTTACAATCTGGCGCAGCAACAGTGGGCAGCGGCAACAAGCTGTAATTCCAGCGCTCCGGCGAACACCTGCGTGTTCAATGATGTAACTGTGGGGACGATTGCCCAGCCGTGCTCTTACAGCTACTATAGTGGAGGTTCCACGCCGAATTGCAGCGTATCGAGTTCCTCCGATCCGATAGGCATCCTCACCTGCTGTGACGCCTCCACCGGTTATGACCTTGCAACCGGCCTCGGCTCGGTCAATGTAGCGAACCTCGTTAACAAATGGGCTTCGGCTGCCAGTAGCTCTACTCCCGACTTCTGGCTATCGCTCGATGCGGGCAATGCGACAGTGGTGATTCCGACGCCGGGTGACTCAAGCTCATTCACTTTCACCGTTACAGCGGTGAATAATTTTTCTGGGACATTCACTTATGCATGTTCAGGCCTGCCTTCTCTCGCCACCTGCACCTTCATTCCCACTACTAACGGTGCAACCACGTCTGTGACAGTCAATGTAACAACGACGGCTGCCAGCATGATGGTTCCCGCAGGTCGGCCCACGGGCGTTGGCTGGTGGACAACAGGCAGCGCGATGTCGCTAGCTTGTGTACTCTGCGTCGCAATCCTCCTGATTAGCCTCTGGGGAAAGAATCGCCGATTGACCACAGCCACGGCGCTGCTTGTTTTCGCTATCGTTCTTGTGAGCGGGAGCGGATGCGGCGGCGGATCAAGCAGCAGCGGCGGTGGTGGCGGGGGAGGTGGCGGCGGCGGTGGTGGTTCCATCGGTACGCCAGCAGGGTTTTACACGCCGACCGTCTCGGTGATTTCCGGGACAACCACCCACACACTCAACTTCAATCTTAGTGTTCGATAACAGGCACGAAGGGCGCTCCGCCGGGTTACATGAAGGCCGGGGCGCCCTTTGCTCTTCTGCCTCCCGCGCCCGTGCCGAAATATAAACACATGCCGCGTATCCTTTGCGGAAGGAGTATCATCAAACCATCAAAGGGTAGGTGTCGCAGGGAGGTGGAATATGCCACGCAGTGATTTCCTCCTGGTTGTGATAGTAATTGCAATGCTGGCGGTTGGGCTGTTTGCGGTACCCGCGCACGCGGGCGACGATAGCTACAGCTACGCGCGAATTGTGCGCCTAAGCCAGGTGACCGGCGACGTTCAGATTGCGCGCCCTGATCACGGCTCGAATTGGGAGCCAGCATCTGCAAACATGCCGATCCAGCAGGGATTCACCCTGGGCACCATTGGCGGGCGGGCGGAAATCGAGTTTGAGCATGGAAGCGTGGTGTGGCTCGCCGAGAATTCCATAATCCAGTTCACGGAGTTGGCGCTCTCGGACGGAGGGCGTATTACGAAAATGACGCTCGCTCGTGGGACTGCCACGTTTGATGCTGACCTCGCATCGGGCGAGGAGTTTGCCGTCTCGACTGACCGGTTCAGCATCACGCCCCCTGGCAAATCTGAATTTCGCGTGGATGTTTTCAAAGGCGGCGGGAATGTGAGCGTTTTCAGGGGGAAGGTCTCCGTCGCCGCCGGGGGTGCAAGCAAGGACGTTTTGAAGGGTGAGACGCTTGCCGTAAATTCCCGCACGCCGGATTTGGACGCGGTCAAGCGCAACCCGGCGCCTGATAGCTGGGACAAGTGGGTGGGCAATCGCGAAACTTTCCTGGTCAACGGACAAAACCAGAGCTTGCTATACACGAATTCGCCTTTCAGCTATGGAATGGCGGACCTCGCAAGTTATGGAGCCTGGAACAGCTTTCCAGGTTGCGGTTACGGTTGGCAGCCTTATGGCATGTCGGCTGGATGGATGCCCTTCATGAATGGCCAGTGGGCAAATTACCCTGGGTTTGGCTGGACGTGGGTTAGCTCGGAGCCGTGGGGCTGGGCTCCTTATCACTTCGGGAACTGGATGTCGTGCCCGGGATTTGGTTGGGCATGGATGCCGGGTGGGTATGGCTTTTGGTCCCCGGCGCCAGTGCAATGGGTGGGAGTCGGCGGCCGAATCGGCTGGACACCGTTGCCGCCCGTCCGCGTAAACTCCTCGCCAGTAGCCACCCCGCTCGTTGTGAGCTCAGGGGCTCTTGGGAACGAGGGCCGCTTCCGGGTCCTTTCGGTGGCTAAGGCAGGGACAAGTGTGGAGGTTCGTTCGAGCGCCCCACTTTCAAATGGAAGGTTTGCGAAAACAGATCTTTCGGGCGTTGCTAGCCCGAAAGGCGCTTCTACGGTGGTCGTGCCGACCTCGTCTAACCTAGTGACTCTGCGATCTATCCTGTCGGTGAATTCAGCTCAGGCGCGCGTGACCAGTGTCGTCCCCATGCCGAACGCACCAACAATCCGGGTTGTGACAAATATCGCCCCGCCAGCGCCAAGGATTCCGTCCGCTCCACCCGTGCGTGCATACACGCCGCCCTCGTCTGGATTTCCCGCATTTTCAGCTTCATCCTCACAACCATCGCACGGCGTGAGTCTGCCGTCAGCCCCGATGCCAGGTTCGGCGCCTGCTCCATCACGGGGGCCTTCAGGAGCTGCGCCCGCACCTCACCGATAGTAGTAGAGGGTGACAACTTGGCCAGGTTTGAAATGCGGAAGACTGTTGCGCGTGCTCAGTGCAAAATAAGGCCTGCGTAGCCGACGACCTCTTCGCGATCACCGTTAATGTCGCCCGAAGTGGCGTACTTAACTAGGTTCGCGTCCTTCGCCCCGAGATCGAGCGCGGAAACAAGCATTGCTACAGCCGCCGCATAACCGCACATTGTGATTCCTTCTGAGTGTACGGTGTCGTAAAGGCCGCGCGGATCGAGTGCCAGGATGCGGTCGATTGCTCGCCGGTCCTTGACGCGTGTGACGCGATCGTTTTCATAGTGGTTCATATCCGAACTGGCGACGATCAAAACGGGGCCCTCCTGCGCTTTAGCCACCTTCCCGATTGCATGCCCCAATTCTTCGAGTTCTTCGTAACGGTCTGTCGCCAGCACGATGGGAACAAACCGAAAGTCGCCCGCGAGCCGTTGAAGAAAGGGAATCTGAACCTCGAGTGAGTGCTCTCTTGCGTGAGCCACATCATCATCGCGCAAGTGCGGGCAAGCATGCAGAAGCTCAGCGGCCATCTCGGAATCGATTTCCGTCTCGCCAAGCGGTGTTCGCCAGCTCCCGCTCGTCATGATCGCCATGGGTTCACCGCGGGGAAAGTGGCGCGGCCCAACCAGGATGCAGCGAGCGGGAATCTGCAACGCGGAATAAACTGCGCCCGCCACGTGGCCTGAGTAGATGTAACCCGCGTGTGGCACCACGCAGCCGCGCGCCAATGTCTTCTCCTTGTTGGGGGCAAAATATTGGTCAACCTGACGCGCCAGCTCGCGCGGTTCGGAAGGGTAGAAGTGTCCAGCGACAGCGGGCGGGCGAATCATCGAATTTCTCGTTGCGCTCCGAGCTTTGGCCGCGCGCGAAGCGCGTCTGCACAACCCCGAATGCGGCCCAGAAAGCTTAGGTAAGTATCGTCACGCCGGACGCGGGCGGGGAGGTGATTGCGACTGGGAGAACTTTCCACGGACTTTCAGCGCCACCGTTTGTCCCTGCAAGTAAAGTACTTTCACCTTATCCCCGGATTGGTAGCCCCCAGCGTCAAAAACTTTTTGCATCGCATCCTTGATGGCTGGCGCGTAAGTGAAGGTATGTATCATGCGCTCATCGGCTCGTTCGCGCACGATCATGACGTTGGCATCCGCATGAATCACTTCGGCTTTCAGCCAGATGCGCCTGGGATGGTCCTGTTTCACTATGGTTGGCGAAGATGTAGTGGTCTGCGGGCAAGCGGGTGCCGCGAAGAACGTTGCACCCACGGCAACGGCATACAAGCAGACAATGGCTCTAAATTTGTTCATCGAAGGAGATCTTGAGCGATTTTAGAAACTTGATGTCCTGCGGCGTAATTTCGAGTTTCGGTTCGGCATCATCATCTTCAAGAATCTCTTCATCCACGCGAATGTGCATCGATTCCAGGAAGCGGCGGTCTTGTTGCGTCATTTTGCTGTCTTGCTCCTGGCGGCGCGCCAGACCGATCGTTGCGTCCAGCTTGAGAACGATATCGAAACCTGCGGCGCGAATGTTGGCGATCGCCTCGGCGATACGGTCCGATTCCGAGACCGAGTCGTTGATCGCGTGACCCAGCTCTCGCAACAACTGTTTCATGCGGTCGTCGAGCTGCAAGGGCGCCACCTCCCGTGAACAGCCCTTTCTACGCCAATTCTAGGGCTGCGGCAACTGCGAAACAAGACCTAGCTGCACCTGGGGTCCCCGTACGATTACCTGCCTCTCGGTGAAGCCTATGCTTGCGGCAAACAGAGGTTGGTTATATTAAAATCGAGACGTGAACGGTCGCCTCATCCCGGCGCTATGGAATTCCAGCAAGGTGACGCTCCGCGTCCTCTGGCGCGTGACCCGGCAGTTTTTCCATGAAGCCATGGGAACACTGTTCGCTGTGTTCGCCATTTATGGAGGCATGGCTGCCTTGCGACAGTGGAAAAACCGTCCTGCCCTGTGGCTTGTGTGTTTCGCTATCGCCTACGCCTTGATGATGGCTGGATTCTCATTCGTTTCGTTTCGCCGCGCGCGGCGTATCCGGTGATTTTCTGACCTCGATGAGACTCGTTCTTGCATCGGCATCACCTCGCAGAGCCGAGATTCTGCGCAACGCAGGCTTTGTTTTCAGTGTGTCCCCAACTGATGTGGACGAAACCCTACTCCCGCGGGAGGCGGCGGGAGATTTTGTCCAGCGCCTTGCTACTTTGAAAGCTCATGTCGCTGCCGAACAGATGAGGGGAGAGATAGGGCAGGCAATCGTCATCGGAGCGGACACAGTAGTAGTGGTGGACGGACAGACGCTTGGCAAGCCCACGGGCGCTGAGGACGCTGGTAGGATGCTTCGGCTACTCAGCGGCCAAAAACATGAGGTGCTTACTGGCTTGTCTGTATTGAGTGTCCCAGAAGGGCCGGAGGCACACCATGTGGAGAGTACTCGTGTGACATTCGTGAGGCTCGGCGACGAAGACATCGATGATTATCTTGCTACAGGCGAGCCATTCGGCAAAGCAGGCGCCTACGCCATACAAGGGGTCGGCGGCCGATTCGTGTCAAGGATTGAGGGCTGCTACTTCAATGTGATGGGATTGCCGCTTTCCCGGTTGTGGTGTTTGTTGCGCTCTGTCGGCTGGAAAGATTCGGGCGGGTATTAGAGCCCCGAGAAGGAAAAACGGCGGTCAGACAACCGCCGTTCGGAAATCGATAATTCAAAGCCCCGCGAAATGCCCCAGAACTACTTCTTCTCTTCGGTCGGCGTTACGGCCGGAGGATTTGTCGTAGTCGAGGCCGGCGGGTTCGTCTGGCCGGATTGATCGCCCCGCATGCCCTCCTTAAACTCACGGATGCCTTGACCGAGGCCGCGCATCACTTCAGGGATCTTGCGTCCTCCGAAGAGAACAAGCACGACGAGTGCCACGATCATCCAATGGAACGGACTAAACTCACCCATAAAAGCCTGCCTTCCGAACCCTCCTAATTCTGGACTACTGGATCGAGGGCTCGCGTCACTTCTACCCGGTGAGTATAACACGCTCATCGCCGACGCGACGCGTTACGTGCTGGCGGTCTAGATATTCGAGCAGGGGAATGGCATGCTTCCGCGTCAGACCGGTAAGTTCTTTGAATGCAGCAATTGGCAAACCATCGCCTCGCTTTGTCCGGTACTGGGAGAGCATTTCCCTTAGCCGCGTAATCGCGCTGTGGTGAAACAAAAGGTCTTCGGCGACTTTGATGAGCGCCTTTTCACGGAGAAGGATTCGCAGAATCTTCTGCGCTCGTGCGGCCTCCACTGGCAGTTTCTCAAGCACAGCCGCAAAACTGGGGGGCGAGAATCCGGCGCGCTCGAACTCCTCCTCGATCAGATTCTTGGCGCGCGCTTCGTCAGGGGTGAGGTCAATTGTGAAACCGGTGCGTTGAACGATGTCGCCCGTGACGGTCAAAGTTCTGGCGGTCACCAAACCTGCCAGAGTTGCATCGAAAACCTCAGCCCGTGAATTCCCAACACGACTGCGAAGATCCTGTTTGTGAATTCCAGGAAGCAGAGGGTTCGCCTGGTGAAATGCGTCGACAGCTTCCCGCAACGAGGAAGAACATTGGGCTATGGTTTCTTCTGTCGTGAGGATTAGAGGCGCCTCGCTGACCACTCGCAGTCTGCCGAGCCTTGCGAGCTTGCGGGCAGCTTCAAGAACTTCGCGCTCCATCCATCCAGTTCGAGCGAGGATTTCTCCGAGTGAGAATCCGCGAGACGAGCTCTGCACAAATGCCAGGAGGATGTCTTCGCGGCTTCCGCTTTCGAGGGTACGCAGAAACGATAGAACGGCAGGATCGTTACGGTGGTGCCGCTTTGGGTGCGGATCCATGACGATGCCGCCGGCGAGCGTCGCCGCTGGCGAGAGTTGACGCAAGATGAACCGATCTCGGGGAAGCAACAATGCCTCATCGTCCAGGTTGAGCTGAGCCATTGCGGTATCACCCGGCGTGATTTCGTTGCCATCGAGCAGATTCACAGTGGCGAGCGTTTCACTGGTGCCCTGGTGTAGGCGGATGCGCGCGCGGTGCTTCGGCGCGCAAGCCGAAGGCAAAGCTGTAATGCTCGCGTCGATTCTCCTGGTTGGTTCAAAGATTCCCACGGTGCCGAGGACCATGCCTCGATGAATCTCCGTGTGCTCAATTCCCGCAAGGTTCACGGCGGTTCGTTGCCCTGCAAACGCCTGCTGGATCGACGATCCCCCCGAGTGGATCCCACGGACCCGCAAACGCCTCCGCGCTGGGTACAACTCAACTTCGTCGCCGGTTCTTAGAGAGCCCGACACGAGAGTGCCGGTGACGACTGTGCCGAAGCCCGTCATAGCGAAGGAGCGATCAATCGGCAGGCGCAAGTAGCGCGTCGCATCTCTCGCCGAAATTTGCGCTGCTGTCAGCAATAGAGATTGTTTCAAAGCATCGAGCCCGGCGCCGGTTCGAGCGCTCACAGGGACTATCACCGCGCCGTCGAGGAACGATTCGCGGGCAAACTCCACTATCTCGAGTCGCACTAGCTCGACTGCATCTGCGTCCACTAGATCGCATTTCGTGATTGCCACAAGGCCCTTCGATATCCCAAGCAAACGGCAGATATCAAAGTGTTCGCGTGTCTGGGGCTTGATGGATTCATCCGCTGCCACAACGAGAAGAACCAGGTCGATGCCACCGGCACCCGCTAGCATGTTGCGCACGAAACGCTCATGGCCTGGAACATCCACAAAGTCGAGCTGAACGTCTTCGAGCTCTAGGAACGCAAAGCCAAGATCAATCGTGATGCCGCGGCGTTTCTCTTCCTCCAGGCGATCCGGATTTGTTCCCGTGAGGGCCTCGACGAGCGCGGATTTTCCGTGGTCAACATGACCGGCAGTTCCAACAATGATGTGTTTCGGGCTTTCCATTTGGGGAGTCGGATTGATGCTATCGGACAGAGAGGGGCTGGGTCAAACCGACCGTTAAGATCGGCGCGAACGAACAGCCGACTTCATTTCATCGATGATTGCTAACGCGGAGAGCCGAGGGTTGGCCGCTGCAGTGATGGGACGTCCCACGACGAGGTAGTCAGCGCCTGCTCGAATCGCTTCCGCCGGAGTGGCCACGCGTGACTGGTCGTTTGCGGCGGCAGTGGCTGGTCGCACTCCGGGCACGAGGATCAAGAAGTCGCGGCCGCAGGCACGACGAATCGCGGGAACCTCACGCGCGGAGGAAACGACGCCGTCGAGGGCAGCCTTCTTGGCAAGACGGGCCAGCGCAACAGCACGCGACGAGAGAGCTCCCGGCATGTGTAGTTCGCGAAGCGCGGCGGCATCCAAACTCGTGAGGATCGTCACCCCCAGGAGAGCCGGGCGGTTCTTCATTCCTGCCAGAGCCTCGCTTGCGGCCCGCATCATCGCAGTCCCGCCGCTTGCATGAAGTGTAAGCAACCGGACGTTTGGCAAGGCTGCAGCAGCGGCTACAGCCTTCGCAACGGTATTCGGGATGTCGTGGTACTTGAGGTCGAGAAAGACCTCGACCCCCAGGCTAGCCAGCTTCGCGACAGCTCCGGGACCTTCGGCCGTAAAGAGTTGGTTCCCGACCTTGAAAAGACCGGCGACGCCAACTAGCTCCAGGGCCAAGGCGCAGGCCGGTTCGATGCGATCAAGGTCTAAGGCTATGATTAGTCGCGACGATACTGTGCGGGGCGTGATGGAACCTCCAGGAGCTCTAGGCGAACCTTGGCAAGGCCGCGCTGGTCAAAACCGAGTCTCCGGGCTACCTCGTATGAGACATCGAGCTCGCGTCCCTCCATGTAGGGACCACGGTCGTTGATGCGCACCACCTGACTGCGGTGGTTCCTTACGTTCACGACGCGTATGATGGAACCCAACGGTAATGTGGGGTGGGCGGCCGTGATGGCGTACATGTCGTAGGTTTCGCCAGTGGCTGTCGGCTGCCCGTCGAAATCCTCCCCGTACCAACTGGTTACACATTCCCATACTGCCAGCGGCTTTGGCTGGGCGGCTGGGGTCGATTGGCTTGTTGGAGGGAGGGGCACTTTTAGAGAGGTTATGGCTTGGGGAGGGTTGCTCACCTTCCCGACGGATGTAGGATTGACCGGCGGGGTGAAGACGAGCAAACCCAAACCTAAAAACACCGACTCTAAAACAACAAAGATCTTAGCTTTCATTGGCACCTAACCTTTTTCGATTCAGGTATTTTACACTTTCTGGTGTCCAAAGAGCAACTAGTTTAAGCTTCCTATTCTTCGTGTAAATATATGAATTAAAAGACCTTGTATAGAATACCCTCTTTTCTTGACAATTCAAAGGCACCATTTTGGCCTAAAGCTTGATGGAATGCCTTGAACCGACTTCCAGACTAGAGCTGGCTGCAATGGCTCACCAGGCTGCATCTGCTTCCTTTTCACGGCATTCGATCTGCCGGATTTGCAGTTACGCAGGCCCGAATCGCCTTGTGCCCCAGCACATCGGTTATAGGCTGTAGCTCTGCTCTAGGCAACCCCCCCGTCGTACTGCCAAACTGGAACTTCTGGCTGTGGTCATTCAGACACAATTGACGGTGATCGCTCTAAAACAGCCGAACGCACGGCGACTTGGATCGGGCTCTGTCTGGCCTAAGTGCATTTCATCCTCCAGAACGCAGTAGCCTTGCAATAGGTCGTCACACCTTTGCTATCCTCTAGAATCCGAAGAACTTCGTGTTCCCAGGGCGGCTCTCCCAAAGCCATTCGCATAGACAGATGTTCTGCACCGGGACAGCTTGCGGGAAGTCTTTTTGACAAACGGACGAGAACCGACATCCCTGAATCCGATCTTATTGGCCATTTTAGCGGCAGAGGGACAAGCAGCGGCGGTAGGAGCATCTGCCGCAAGCCTCCCTGAGAGGTCTTTGGCGTCGGTCGCACCAGAGCCGATAGGGCGGACCGGCTGGGCGGATGCGACTCTCCCTAGCCGAGCGTGCCCCTGATTGTGTTTCTGGGTTTATTGAAGCGAAAGGTAGCGACGGTAACTCGGAGGTCATCCCCCGTGGGCCGTTGAAAAAGACGGACCGGCTCGGGCGAACTCACTGTCAAGAGTCTAACACGCTGGTCAAGGGGCCCGCGTGATTCCACTGAATTCCGCTTCTTCGAATTCGCGCCGGTCTGTGCTAGGATGATGCGCCCAATGCGTATCGTCGAGATAAGACAACTGCTCTCGGCCGAGGAAATTGATCGGACGCTTCAGAGGGTAGCGCATGAGATCGTCGAGAAAACCAGCGGAGCAAACGACCTGGCTTTGATTGGCGTGCGCCGCCGTGGTGTTCCGCTGTCGGACCGCCTTGCAAAGATGATCCGCGCGTTTGCGCACGTGGACGTGCCCGTGGGCACTTTAGACATTACGCTGTATCGTGACGATCTCTCGACGATCGGTCCGCAGCCTGTAGTCCAGTCCACGCACATAGATTTCGCGGTGGATGATCGCGACCTGGTCATCGTGGACGATGTACTGTACACGGGCCGCACGACGCGCGCAGCAATGAATGGTCTTTTCGACTTGGGTCGCCCGCGACGAATCATGCTCTGCGTATTAATGGATCGCGGGCATCGCGAACTGCCGGTCGAGGCGACGTTTATTGGGCGGACTGTCGAAACGACCGATACCCAGATTGTGGAAGTTCGCCTTCGGGAGATTGACGGGGAGGAACGTGTGGTCCTTGTGGACCGCGTTTCTTGACTCCTTCAATCTAGCTTCCGCAGCATCACACGGAAGAGGAACAGTGTTCCAGCGCTTGCAACACCTGCTCGGAATTGAGTCACTAAGCCGCGAGCAAATCACATTTGTTCTCGATCAGGCAAAGCCTTTCCAAGAATTCCAGCGGCACCCTTTGAAGAAGTTGGCGACCCTCCGCGGCAAGACTGTCGCGCTGGCCTTCTTTGAAAACTCCACACGGACGCGAATCAGCTTTGCGACTGCCGCTTCCCGGCTCGGCGCCGACACGATGAACCTCCAAGCTGAATCGTCGAGCTTGAAGAAAGGAGAGTCGCTGCTCGACACGGTCCGCACTCTCGAGGCCATGCGGCCCGATGGAATCGTGATACGGCATAGCTCATCTGGCGCTCCGGAGTTGGTCGCGGAGCGATTGGGGATCCCCGTAATAAACGCGGGCGACGGAACTCACGAGCACCCATCTCAGGCACTCCTCGATGCGCTGACGATTCGGGACCGCAAAGGAAAGCTCGACGGTTGGAACGTCACTATCCTCGGTGACATCTTGCACAGCCGAGTTGCGCGGTCGAATATCCACCTGCTCAGCAAGTTCGGTGTGCAGTTCAGACTGTGCGGCCCTGCCATGTGGGTTCCACGCGAGGTGGAGAGCTTGGGACCAAATGTCCGCCGTACGGGGCGCATCGAAGAAGCGGTCGAGGGGGCAGATGTCGTCATGGTTCTGCGCGTTCAGACGGAACGAATTCACGAACCTGCGCTGGCCCCGGAGGAGTACATCCTGCGCTATCAGTTGACGCCGGAACGCCTTCGCCTGGCGCGGCCTGGCGCGCTTGTCTTGCATCCTGGGCCAATGATCCGCGGTCTCGAGATCGATCCGGCAGTGGCCGACGGACCACAGTCCTGCGTGCTGGAACAAGTCACAAACGGCCTGGCAGTGCGCATGGCGCTTCTCTACCATCTTATTGGAGGTGCGCCCATCGACGCGCCGCATCCGGCGAAGGAGCGATCGAATGCTACTGATTAAGAACGGTCGCGTCCTTGACCCGGCAAGCAATACGGACGCAATGCTCGACCTGTTGGTCGATGGCGAGCGTATCACGAAGTCCGGGGCAGGCCTTGCCGCGCCCAACGCGGAAATCTTCGATGCTAGCGGATTGATTGTGGCGCCCGGGTTCATCGATCTGCATTGCCACCTCCGAGAGCCAGGCCAGGAAATTTCCGAGACCATAGAAACGGGCACGCGCGCGGCAGCTCGTGGCGGATTCACTGCCGTGTGCTGCATGCCCAATACGCAGCCTGTTAATGATAGGGCCTCGGTGACGCTTGGAATCGTGGAGCGTGCGGCAGCCGTGGGAAGCACGCGGGTTTGGCCGATTGGAGCGGCTTCCGCGGGGAGCAAAGGCGAAGCACTCGCTGAAATCGGGGCTATGAAGGACGCTGGCGTCGTTGCGGTGAGCGACGACGGCAAACCTGTTGCGACGGCGCGCTTGATGCGGCAAGTCATGGACTATTGTCGCGACCTCGATCTGCCCGTCATCGACCACTGCGAGGATCCTTCGCTCGCAGCGGGGGGCGTGATGCGCGAGGGGGCACAGTCCATGCGACTTGGGTTGAAGGGAATCCCCTCACAATCGGAATCGATTTGTGTGGGGCGCGATGTCGAGCTTGCCTCGTTGACGGGCGCGCGGCTTCACATCGCGCATATGTCCACGCGGGCTTCGCTCGATTATGTGCGCTTCGCAAAGCGGTTAGCTCTCCGCGTTACGTGCGAAGTGACGCCGCACCATTTCACTCTGATAGATGAAGACGTCCGGTACGACACAAACTACAAGATGAATCCACCGCTTGCCACGCGAGAGGATCGCGACGAGTTGATCGGAGGGCTTGCCGACGGCAGCGTGGATGCAATTGCGACCGATCACGCACCGCATCATCCCGCAAGCAAGGATGTTGAATTCGACCGCGCCCCGTTCGGCATAACGGGATTCGAGACGGCGCTGGCCCTGGGCCTAAGCGGGCTTGTGCACGACGGGCGAATCTCCTTGATGCGACTCGTTGAACTTTTTACGACAGGTCCCGCGCGCGTGCTGGGCCTAGAGAGAAAAATTGCACCCGGTGAGCCAGCCGACCTCACAATCTTCTCCACCGAGCATCCTTGGACGTTTCGGGCGGCGGAGTCGCCGAGCAAGTCGCGGAACACCCCCTTCGACGGGCGCACGTTCAAGGGCGGCCCGATGGCGACCGTTGTTGCCGGCCGCATCGTCTATCGTCGCTAGTCCTACCTTTCTAATCCCGGCGTTCCGATGGTGGAATAGTGCACGAATGTGAAAGGAAATGCACGGCCACAGTTTATTCTCTGAGTTTATTGTGCGGCAGGCTCGGCAGCGGGATGCATACCATGCTGGGGGACCTCGTGGACGCCGCGAGGCGGGGAATCCTGGTAGAAACGGAAGAACTGATTGAGTGGCCCGGCGCCCTTGCCGATTTGGTAGGACCTCTCGATTGCTTTTGTGACGTAAGCCTTGGCGAGTATGACGGCCTCATGGAGCTGCTGGCCTGAGGCAAGCTGCGCGGCGACCGCAGAAGAAAAAGTGCAGCCGGACCCATGCGTATTCGGGTTTTTCACGTGATCGCTGCCAAAAGTGAGAACTTCGCCGCCTTCGCATAACACGTCGATCGGTTTATCGAGGTGCCCTCCCGTGACAATTGCGGCGCGCGCCCCCATTTCGACGAGCTTTTGCGCCGCAGCCTTCATCGCGTTCAGGTCTTTCACTTCCATGCCCGTAAGGAATTCAGCCTCAGGCATGTTCGGAGTGATGACGGTCGCGCGTTTTAGCAGCTCATCGCGGACGAATTTCAGTCCGGAGGCATCGAGCAGCTCGGCACTGCCTGCAGTGGGGCGCGACACAGGGTCAAGAATAATATGAGCGAATTTGTGGTTATCGAGGAAGTCGGCGACTGCCGAAGCGTTCGCGCGGTTGGCGAGCATGCCGATCTTCACGCCCGCGATGGTCATGTCCTCGACGAGCGTGTCAAGCTGGGCGCGTAACGTGGGTGCAGGCGTCGCGTGCACGGACCGCACGCCCAGTGTAGATTGCACGGTCAACGCCGTAATCGCAGCAACGCCATAGCAATTGTGTGCCGCAAATGTTTTCAGATCCGCGGCAACACCGGCACCGCAGGATGGATCGAATCCTGCAATTGTCAGAAGGATGGGGGGCGTTTGGTTTGCGGGGTTGCTCAACTTTTTCTCGTGCCCTCTACGCTTGGCGCTGAAACCGCCGGCTCCAATTTCTCTACCTGCGCGCCAACTAAATGAAATGTACGCGGGTTGTCACTCCGCGCGCAAGGGCAATTTTGTAAATCCACGACGTAATGTTTCGAGAAGCAAATCGCGCGAGAGCTTACGGGAAGAGGCCACGAACGATCGTCGCATCCGCCACGCGGCCGACCGCAAGAATGTACGCGCCGGTGCGCATTTGTGTGCGGTGCTTGCGCATCGCATCATATACATCCTGGAACGCGCGCCGCATCACCGATTCGAGCTTGGCATTCACCTCTTGCTCGGACCAGAAGAAGCTTTGCAAGTCCTGGACCCATTCGAAGTAGCTGACCGTAACGCCGCCTGCATTCGCCAATATGTCGGGCAGCACGAGGATGCCCCTCCGCGTGAGAACTTCATCCGCATGTGGCGTGGTGGGGCCGTTGGCGGCTTCGGCCACTATCTTCGCTTTGATTTGATCGGCATTGTTCAGCGTAATCACGTTTCCCAGGCCCGCCGGGATCAGGATGTCGCATTTCATCGTCAGCAGATCGTCGTTGGATATGCGAGATGTGCCGGGCATTCCGACAACGGTTCCGGAGCGCTCCTTGTAGCGGCTGGCCTTCAATGGATCGATCCCTCGCGAATTAAAAACTCCCCCGCGCGAGTCGCTGATAGCAATCACGCGCGCCTTTTTTTCCGTGAACAGCTTGGCGGCCAGTGATCCGGCGTTGCCGAATCCCTGAATCGCAACCGTCGCGCCGCGGAGCGACATTTTCTTGATTTTGCAGGCCTCTTCGACCACCACAAGACACCCGCGAGCAGTTGCTTCGTTGCGGCCTTCCGAGCCACCGAGTGAAAGAGGCTTGCCCGTGACGACGCCAAGCGATGAATAGCCCGTGGTCATGGAATATGTGTCCATGATCCAGGCCATCGTTTGAGAATCGGTGTACATGTCCGGCGCGGGAATATCGCGTTCGGGGCCGATGAGCGGCAGGATTTCGGAGGTGAAGCGCCGCGTCATGCGTTCCAGTTCGGCCTTGCTCATGCGCTTCGGGTCGCAAATGACGCCACCCTTGCCGCCGCCAAATGGAATGTTGACGGTGGCCGTTTTCCATGTCATCCAAGTCGCCAGCGCCTTCACCTCGTCGAGCGTGACATTTGGGTGATAGCGAATGCCGCCTTTTGCCGGGCCCCGCGCGACGTTGTGCTGCACGCGGTATCCCGTGAACACCTTGATCTGCCCGTTGTCCATCTTCGTGGGAATGGACACTTCCAGCACGCGTTTCGGCGTGCGCAGAACCTGGCGCAATCCCGGGTCGAGCTTCAGGAATTCCGCCGCAATGTCGAACTGAATCTGCGCGATGCGATGCGGGTTCAGATCCTCGCGCGGGGCAATCCGCGGTATAGGTTGTGGGGCAACCTTGGCAACAAGAGCCATCTATCTTTCCTCCCGGCGCTCGATGACATACAGCGCGACTTCTCGAAAGAGTCGCGCACCCGAATGTGCCGAATGCGCGTCCATCAACGCCGAGTCGAAGTTTAGTCAAGCTGTCGGGGATGTCAATGGAAACTGCGATTAAAAAGCGAAATCGGTTCGCCGCGCGTCCGGGGCGCTGCAGCGCAAACGCTTTGTAACTCATTGTAGATAAAACACTTACGCAGTAGTGGAAGAGGCTTCAAGACCCGCAGTTGACTTCGAGTCTTTATTGATTATGGCGCGGGAATACGGTCCGTGCCCATGTACGGACGGAGTGCTTCGGGGATTACAATCGATCCATCCGCCTGCTGATAATTCTCGACCAGAGCGATCCAAGTACGCCCCACGGCAAGCCCTGAACCATTCAAGGTATGTACAAATTCGCTCTTGCCGCCCTTCGGTCTGAAGCGAATGCCAGACCTGCGCGCTTGGAATGCTTCTGTATTCGAGCACGATGAGATTTCCATAAACTCCCCAGAGGAGGGGAGCCACACTTCCAGGTCGCAGGTTTTTGCGGACGCGAAACCCATGTCGGCAGTGCAGAGCTGCACAACACGGTAATGCAACCCGAGGCGCTGAAGGACCGCCTCGACATTCTGCACGAGCGATTCGAGTTCATTGTAGCTTTGGTCGGGCCTTGTGAACTTGAACAGTTCGACCTTTTGGAATTGGTGTTGGCGCTTGATCCCACGCGTATCTTTTCCCGCAGCGCCTGCTTCTGAGCGAAAACAAGCCGTCCATGCACAAACTCTAATCGGCAACGCGTCAGCGTCGAGCGTCTCTTCGCGATACAGACTGGTCAATTCAACCTCGGCTGTCGGAGTGAGCCAGAGGTCCGTGCCTTCCAAGTGGAACATGTCTGCCGCGAATTTTGGAAGTTGCCCCACTCCCGTAAGAGAGGCTGTATTGACGATGAAGGGAGGAAGGATCTCCGTGTAGCCGTGCTCACGCGTGTGGATATCGAGGAAGAAATTCGCGAGGGCGCGCTCCAGGCGCGCTCCCAGGCTTTTGTAAACCGCAAATCTTGCGCCGGCAATTCTCGCCGCGGCAGCAAAATCCAGAATGCCGGCACGTTCGCCCAACTCCCAATGGGGCTTGGGAGTGAAATCGAATTCCGGTGGCTTGCCCCATCGTCGGACTTCCACGTTATCCGCGGCGCTCCTGCCAACGGGCACGCTCGAATGCGGGACATTGGGCACGATGAGGAGAAACTGTTTCAGCCGTTCGTCGAGATCCGCGACGCGCTCCTCATCGCGTTTGATTTGCTCGGAGACTTCCTTCATTCGCGCGAGGATAGCGGAAGCATCCTGCTTGGATTTCTTCAAGCACGCGATTTCGTCGCTTGCCTTGTTGCGTTCAGCTTTGAGCTTTTCTGAGGCCGTGATGAGCTGGCGCCGTTCAGTATCAATTTCGCGGAAGCGCTCGAGATCAAGCGCAATGCCGCGATCGTGCGTCATTTTATCGATTACGTCCAAGTGCTCGCGTACGTATCCAAGATCCAACATGAGCGAACAAGAATAGCGGATTCCGGCGCCTATTAGAAGTCGCGAGTGGATTGGTTTGAGGAAAGAGCCGTGCGCATGACGGAGATGCAACCCCTACCGGTTGTTGTTACCATTCGGCCTCGGCATGGAAATGGCCCCGGAGTACACGTACGAAAGGCCCAACTGAATTAATGGCTGGAAATTAGAAGGCCCGCGCGAGACGTCGTATTGTGGGAAGATGGCGTTGCGCGGGCCTGTAAGAGAGAATTTGATTTTCTGAGTATATCTTATAAATCAAACCGGAGCTTTACGCAAGTCCTTTTTTATCCGAAGTAAGATCGTCCAAGGAGAGCTTCTGCGCCATTGCGAAGCCATGAATGCTGGGTTAGGTAAGCACTTTGTGTTTCTTGGGTTTAGGTCTGAATTCAAGGGGAAATGATAGATGAACCATCGCTCTTGGCATACCCATAGGCCATCCGGGGCGTATTAGAGGCGGCTCCAGGGCGGCCATCTCGGTCGAGGAGGATCAAGCCGCCAGTCGTGTGGGTGCGGTGGGCAAGTTCGCGCACACATGCATCCGCAACAGATTGCGCGCGGTAGGTTGGCGGGTTCTTCTGTGGGTTCGGGCCCGGTGCCCATTGTTCACGCAGGAGATCGGCAGCCATTTTGGCCATTACGACTTTCATGATTCCTTCACCGTGGCCGGTGCATGAAACCCCGCCCGATTCGGAATCCGCGTAGCACCCACAACCGATGAGCGGGGAATCACCCACGCGGCCGGGGAATTTGCAGCAGGTCCCGCCAGTGGATGTTCCGGCAACAATGTTCCCCTTCGAATCGAGCGCAACCGCGCCGACCGTGCCCTGCTCGTGCCCGATGTGATGTTCGGCCGCGTGCGAATCAGCCAGACAACGCCCCCAAGCCGTGCGCTCTCGCTCGAGAACCAGATCCTCGGGCGCGCAGAGCGGGATGCCGTTCTCGGCCGCAAAGGTCTCAGCACCTTTGCCGACGAGCATCATATGTTCGCTCTTCTCGAGAATGCATCGCGCCAGGCGAATGGGATTGCGCACACGCTCGACCGCAGCAACGGCTCCGGCTTTGAGCGTGCTACCCTCCATGACGATGGCATCGAGTTGCACGTGGCCGTCGCGGTTCAGATGCGAGCCGATTCCTGCGTCAAAAGTGGGGTCCTCTTCAAGGGCGACGATTGCGGTTTCCACTGCATCGATCGCTGGCCCACCACCGGACAAAACCTTCCATGCAACTTCGAGCGCCCGCCGCACGCCCGCACGGCAGTCTTCGACCGCTTCATCCGGGATGTTCCAAGCGCCGCCGTGAACGATCAGAGATGGTTTAGGAATGTGTGGAAGCCGCCCCAAAAGATGATACCGCATGCCGGGGTGTGACGGAAAATCCAGCGGTCGGCCAAGCGCCTCGGCCAAACTCCGTCACAAAAACAGTGAAACGGCTCGTAATCGAAGAATGAAGCTCGGGGAATTCCGGAGCGGCTAGTCTCCGTGGCCAGCCGAGCGCGTTAGGATCTGAGGTGACCCTGCAGTTTCGGCGGGCAGTCTTGTTTGACCAGAGTGGTTCGCGACTCCCTCCTCGAGTCCATCGTCGGCTTCTGCTCGCGAGCTGCCTTCGGTCCGTTGCCAAGTATTGACGATGCGGTGGATTACGGTAATGTTCGGGCCGATGGCCAGAATCCAAAGTGCAACTGGCATGCGATTCGCCAGAGCGCCTAGAATCATCAGGATGAGCCGCTCCGGCCTTTCAAAGAAGCCGACCTCGGAAGGTGGGACAAGCGATTCGGCACGCGCCTTCGCGTAACTGACCATGACCGCGCCGGCCATGGCCGCGCCCGCGAGAATCGCGTAGCGGAAGCGATTCACCTGCACATAGTAAACCAGGAGCCCAAGGAAAAGGATCAGATCAGCGTAGCGGTCGAGAATAGAATCCAGGAAGCCGCCAAACATCGAGACGCGCTTCTGGCGTCGCGCTACTGGACCGTCCAGTAGATCGCATAGCCCGGCAAGTATCATCATTCCGCCCGCGGCAGCGAATCTTCCAGCAGCAAACAGTATTCCTGCCCAAAGGTTAAGGACCAGGGCCGACCACGTAATCACGTTGGGAGGAACGCCTGTGGGGGCCAGGAGGGCGGCGAGCCGGTCAATGGGCCAGGAGAGGTAGCGACCGATGGTGCGGGTCAACATAGGTTGAATCTCACACGGTCATTCGTCGTCATGTATTGTGACCAGCCGAACCACTTCGTATTCCTTAACGCCCGCCGGAGTTGTCACTTTCACTTCGTCGCCGACTTTCTTTCCGAGAAGCGCGCGGCCGATCGGGGAACTGGTTGAGATTAAGCCCTTCGATGCGTCCGCCTCCTCCACAGTCACCAGTTTGTACTCGATTTCGGCGTGATTGGCAATGTCGAGTACGGCGATGCGCGATCCATAGGCGGCACGGTCTTTCGGCAGGTTGGTCAAGTTCAGCATGGAAATGTCTGCCATGCGCTGGTGAAGTTGGCCGAGGCGAGCCGATACGTAGGACTGCCTCTCCTTCGCATACTTGAACTCGGCGTTCTCGGAAAGGTCCCCGTAGGCGCGCGCCTTCTTCAGTTCTTTCGGCAGCTCCGAGTGGAGTTCGTGTTCAAGCGCGGCGATTTCATCCTTCAGTTTTTTCTTGATCTTGTCGGCGAGGTCAGTCATTTTGTCAAGTCTGGGAAGGGCCAGTTCGCCTGTTTCCCGATTCTGTACGGACAGTTACCCGATTCCTATAATATAAGGATTCGCTGGCGATATCGCAACGACTGGTTCGGGCCAGCGAGTCGGTTCCCAAAGGCACTTTGGGGGTGCAGGGCACTTCGCGGGCGCCTTATGTCCTCCATAAAAAAGTCTTTTTGCCGTAATGTTTCGTTGTGCGTGTATATTGTTTAGCTTTATAAACCCACGGAAGGATAGTTGATTCCATGAGTCTCAGCCAACTAGCTAGAACTATCAAGGAGTCGGCCACTCTGAAATTGAACGAGACTGCCGCTTTGCTTCGTGAAAAGGGTGAGCCCATCATTCATCTGGGAGGGGGCGAGCCGAAGACGAAGGCCCCCATCGACGCGATTATCAACTGCACGGCCGTGCTCAACACGGGCGAAATCCGGTACACCGCACCGGACGGCATTCCTGCCTTGAAGAAAGCGATTATTCGCTACACCGAGGAGCACTACAACAAGATCTTGTTGGCAGACAACGTGATTGCGTCCGGTGGCGCGAAGCAAGCTCTGATGGTGCTCCTGCACGCCATACTCGACCCAAAGGAAGAGGTCATTTTCCCGGCGCCCTACTGGGTAAGTTACCCGGAGATGGTGAAGCTCGCGGGCGGCGTTCCGGTGGCCGTGAAAGCGGAAGACGGGAGCTTCTTGCCGACGATCCAGGAGATTGCGGATGCCGTTGGCTCGTACACGAAAGCGATCATCATCAACAGTCCCAACAATCCCTCCGGCGTAATGTATCCGAAAGACTTTATTAAGGAGATCGTTGAATTCTGCGAAAAGAAAAGCATTTATCTCATTATGGACGACATTTACAACCGCTTGACCTTCGACGGAAAGGTTGCAGCGAATTGCTACGAGTATGCGAAGACTCCGCTCGAACAGTCGAAGCTGGTGGTAATCAACGGCGTGTCGAAGATGTACGCAATGACCGGTTTCCGCATTGGCTGGGCCATTGCGAACAAGCAGGTCATTGAGGCGATGGCTACGATTCAGTCGCAGCAGACTTCCGGACCTTCTGCCCCCGCACAATGGGCTGCGGTTGGCGGGCTGAACGGCGTTCAATCGTCCATCGAGAGCCTCCGCCTTACGCTTGAGAACAACCGCAACATAATGGCGGAACGCCTGAAGGCATTTGATGGTGTCCGCTTGACCAAACCCGACGGAACCTTCTACTGCTTTCCTGACTTCAGCGCCTACATGAAGGATTCACAGAAGCTCTCGAATTTCCTTCTGGAGAAAGTTCGCGTGGTGACTGTGCCCGGCAAGGAATTCGGTTTTGAAGGCCACCTCCGGCTAAGCTATTGCGGGGCGATTCGCGATATTACGGAAGGTATGGATCGCATCAAGTGGGCTCTCGACCCGAACTCCGCCAATGAACTTTACCTCGGCGACCGCAAGTTAGTGAGGGACTGGCTATGAACATATACCTCGACGTGCAATCTCCTGCGGTGAAAGAGGCTGGGAAACTTGCAAGCAGTTATGGCCTGGGAAATCACGGCCTCGTGAATCTGCGGCGCGTCTATTGGAATCTGCCCACGCCAGCCCTTTATGAAGAGAGTATTTTCCGGTCGGAGGGCCGCCTCTCGCACCTCGGGCCTCTGGTAGTGAACACGGGGAAGCATACCGCGCGTGCGGCAGCCGACAAATTTGTGGTCCGCGAGCAATCGACCGAAGAGAAGATTTGGTGGGGACAGTACAATCGGCCATTCGCCGGCGAGAGTTTCAGTTCGTTGCTCTGCCGTCTGCAAGGGTATCTGCAGGGGCGCGACGTTTTCGTGCAGGATTGCTTCGCGGGAGCCGATCCCGAGTACAGCTTGCCCGTACGAATCATTACGCAGAAGGCCTGGCACAGCTTGTTCGCGCGAACGATGTTCTTGAAGCTCCGCAGCCAGGATGCATTGCAGCGACACGTCCCCGAATTTACCGTGATCGCCGCGCCGTCCTTTCTAGCCTCGCCCATGGTTGACGGCACTCGGACAGAGACGTTCATCATTATCAATTTCCGGGAACGTATCGCCATCATCGGTGGCAGCGACTATGCGGGCGAAATTAAGAAGACGATTTTTACCGTATTGAATTTCCTACTCCCCCTAGAAGGTGTTCTTTCGATGCATTGTTCGGCCAATGTCGGGGCGGAAGGCGACGTGGCGATTTTCTTTGGCCTGTCTGGAACAGGCAAGACCACACTTTCTGCTGATCCGAAGCGTCGCCTGATAGGCGACGACGAGCACGGGTGGAGCGATAACGGCGTCTTCAACTTTGAAGATGGCTGCTATGCGAAGGTGATTCGTCTTTCAGAGGACGCTGAGCCGCAAATCTATAGCTGCACTCGCCGGTTCGGAACAGTTCTGGAAAACGTGACGTTTGATCCGGTTTCGCGACATTTGGATTTGAACGACGACACAGTGACGGAAAATACGCGCGCGGCGTATCCCTTGTCCTATATCGAAAACCATCTTCCTGAAAAGCGCGCCGGCCACCCGAAGAACGTCATTTTCTTGACGTGCGACGCTTCCGGCGTCATGCCTCCTATTTCCAAACTCAGCCCGGACCAAGCCATCTACCATTTCATCTCCGGCTATACGAGCAAGATCGCCGGCACGGAGATTGGCCTTGGCACGGAACCCGAGATGACGTTCAGCACGTGTTTCGGCGGTCCCTTCATGGTGCATCACCCACTGGCATACGCCGAGTTGCTGAAGAAGAAGATCCTGAAGCACAATGCCCACGTATGGCTGGTAAACACGGGCTGGACCGGCGGGCCATTTGGAGTCGGCAAACGAATCAGCATTCACCATACTCGAGCGCTACTCAACGCGGCACTGAGCGGGTCGCTTCTCAAAGCCTCCTACAAGAAGGACCCCATCTTCGGCTTCGAAGTGCCTTCTCATTGTGAGGGAGTGCCGGCCGAGATTCTCGATCCGGCCAATACGTGGCCAAGCCGCGACGAGTATTTCAATAAGTACGACGCGCTTGCCGCCCGATTCATCGAGAACTTCAAGCTGATGATGAGCGAGTGCCCGGAACATATCCTGGAAGCTGGTCCAAAGCGCTTGTCGTCCGCGCAACTCAGATAGACCGACTCCCCTTCGGCGACGCGGCTCCGGGCACCCCGTTGGGGACGAGGGAGCCCCTTTTTGCGCCAGCTCACATCTTCCTGATGTGACTTCATGAAACAGAGTACTGTACAAAGAGAAGTTTCTGAGGCGGAGTATGATTGCGGCGGATTGTGCAGCGACTGGATCGTCTTGGCTCAGCGGGCCGGTAGGGATAATTGCGAGGTCGAATTTGGCTAACCTTGGGAAACAGCATGCACGGACAAAGCCACGTCGGGCATGAAATTAAGCTCAAGGATGGATTAATAAACTATGGCGGAGAGGGGGGGATTCGAACCCCCGACACCCTTTTGGGGTGTAACTGCTTAGCAGGCAGCCCTGTTCGGCCACTCCAGCACCTCTCCTTGACGAATCGAGTGGTTCGGTGGCAACCAGCCCCGCTAGTATAACACTAAGCCTTTTCCGTGCAGTGTCCGTTGTGGCCGCGCCTTAGATGCCCCGCTCAGCGATTGTTCCAATTACCGCTAGTGACGTTTCAAATTGTTTGGACGGGACATTCCGTCCCTCTTTGTTTGTACGTCGCTCCATTGTGTGAACTTTGTGTTTCTACGAGTGGCTCGGCGGCGCTAGAATTCGTTCTTGTAAACGACGCCCTCTTTCATCACAAATCGCACGTGCTCAAGCTCGCCGATGTCGGCAAGCGGATCTTTTGCCACGGCGACAATGTCCGCCAGCTTGCCGGGCTCGACTGTGCCCAGCTTGTCGCTCCATCCGAGTAGATCAGCCGCGGAGGAAGTCGCTGTCCGAATTGCCTGTAGGGGAGTCATCCCGTATTCAACGTAATAACGAAATTCGCGCGCCTCGTTGACTTCTGTCCAAGGAAAGCCGCCCACATCTGTTCCGAAGACGATTTGGATTCCCTTTTGCAGACCCTTTCCAAAGGCTTTGCGCTCAGCTTCCACCATGGGACCCCAACTTCCTCCACGCCCGGGAGCAACGTACGCGCCGACAGCAACCGTCGGGCACCAATAGACGTGCTGCTTGACGGCCTGGTCGAGGAGTTCATCGGTGAATCCATCGCCGTGCTCAACCGAGTCCACGCCAGCGCGTAACGCTGCGGCGATGCCGTCGGAGCCAATCGCATGCGCCGCCACACGATGTCCAATCCGGTGCGCCTCCTCAACGATTGCGCGGGCTTCTTCATCGGTGAAGTTGACGTGGCTGTGCAAGACGCCGTCGGGTGTGAAATAGTAGCCGTGGTCTGAGTAGTACTTGATCCAGTCGGCGCCGTGCGCCACTTGTTCCCGCACCGCAAGCCGCGCGTTATCCACGCCATCTACCACTTGCACTCCATGAGGCAGCTCGAGTTCCCAGGAATACCCGAGCAGAGGGTACATTCCTGTCGGCGCCATGGCGCGCGTGGACACAAACAACCGGGCGCCCGGAACTTCTCCCCGCGCGATCGCCGCCTTGACGTCCACATCGGCATACATGGCGCCCTCGGTCTCGAGATCGCGCAAAGTTGTGAATCCGTGCTCGAGCGCGATTCGTGCATTGCGCGCCGCGAGGATCGCGCGGTAGGGTATCGATTCCTTCAGCAATTGTTCGTCGTAATCTGCCGCAGTGACATCCCCTTGCAGCAAGATGTGCGTGTGCGCATCGATGAAACCCGGCAAAACCGTTGCGTGGGAAAGATCGATCACTTCAGCGCCTGGAGGAACCGCTCCATCCGGCGTGACGGAAACAATCTTGCCACCTTCCACTACGATCACAGCGTTCTTGACCGGAGTGTCGGCCTTCCCATCAATCAATCGTCCCGCTCGAATCGCAATTCGCTTGTTCTGTTGCGCAAGCGCCAAGACGGGACAGAGCACGACAACCAGGAAAACCAAGTATCGGCGGAGCATGCGAACCTCCTCAGTCAGCGCCCTCCGTCCCTTGCTGGTCGGCAAGGTCTTGGGCGGCTTGTGGAACACTCTACAAGGCGGATGCCGGACACCGCAACCGCGCCGTGCGCAGATGCAACCCAGTAGTGGAGTTCGAGTATCATTCCTTTAGGGCCCCGGCGTGACGGGGCGACTTCGTCGATGAAGGATGCCAACCTTTTCCGCTTCCCTCCCGCGCTCGCGGCGGCGCTCGACGACTGTTGGCGGCGTGCGGCGGCACCAGCGGAATGGAATCTTACGCGCAAACAATTTCTGGCTGTCCTAGAACGCAGCGCTGCGCATCGCTTCTGCGGTTCGTCTCCCGATGCGAAGGCAATCGGGCACTATCTAGAAAGTCTGCACCTCGCGGACTTGGCGCTTGCGTGCGCTTGCAGCGAAGGAAGCGAGGTGGCGTGGGACGCTTTCGTCGCCCAGTATCGCCCGGAACTTTATCGGGCCGCGCGTGCCATTGTCGGCGAATCAAACGCACGCGAGCTTGCCGATTCACTTTATGCAGAGCTGTATGGGCTGCACGGTTCCGATGGAAAACGGAAATCGCTTTTCACTTACTTCCACGGCCGAAGCAAGCTTGGAACATGGCTTCGCGCAGTTTTGGCACAGCGCCATGTGGATGAACTCCGCCGCACGCGGAGGACGGATTCGCTTGACGAGTTGGTAGACAACAACGAGCAAGCTCAGCCTGTCGCTATGGGCACGGCTGTGGACCCGGAGCGCGAGAAGTACCTCGCCGTGATGCAGGCTGTCTTGTCGATGGTCCTCGATGGTCTCGGCGCCCACGAGCGGCTGCGCCTCGCGTACTACTACGTTGAGAAACTAACTCTTGCTGAAATCGGCAGGCTGCTTGGTGAGCACGAGGCTACTGTCTCGCGGAGGCTCGATCGCGCCCGGCGAGAGATACGGTGCCGGGTCGATGAATGCCTGCGCGGGGAAAGAAAGTTAAGCGAAGCCCAGTTGCGCCTCTGCTATGAATACGCGCGCGGAGAGTGGCCTTTCGATTTGACCGTTCGCCTTCGCTCGGGGCAAGCGGTCGTGCCGCCGGAGGCGGATGACTCGCTGTTTCGTGCAAGATGATTGCTTCGCGGCGTTCTAAGAAGGGAGAACTAGCGTATGGCATCGCAGGATGATAACAAGGCCATAGATGGCATGATCCGGCGAACTCTCGCACACGACGCACCGGAACCGGCCGATTGCCCCTCCCCTGAGGTTCTTGCCGCGTACTACGATCGCTCCCTCGACGCGGATGAGGAGGCGCGATGCGAGCTTCACTTTTCTCGATGTGCTCGCTGCCGTGAACAACTCTCGGCCATCGTTCGTGCGGAAGAAAAGCCATACTTGCGGCCTGCACGGCAATGGCTATTGACTGGGCGCTGGCTAGTTCCCGCAATTGCGATGCTGCTGATTGCATTTGTGTGGGTGGCACGCCGCCCGGCGCAGCAAAGGCCAGCAGGAAAGTCGTCGAACACTCCGTTTGTCGCAATTTCCAAGCCCGAGCCCACCCCGTCTGTCGAAGGTGTAGTCGGGCGCGCAGCGCCGTCGAGTACTTCATCATCAACTCGTGAGGCGGTGAAGGCCGCCCCCTCTGAAGCCTTGAGTTTTTCAGCGGGAAACCTTCCATCCACTGCCACTCGGAACGGGAATAGTGTCGAGATGCTGCCGCGTGCTAAAAGGAGCATCGACACATCGGTCGTTGTAGCCGGAGGCGCGGCAGGCGGGGTCGTATCTAGCGGCGCAGTTGCGGATCAATTATTGGCCAAAGAGAGTGCGGTGCCGCAACCACCAGTCGAACAAAAGAGTGTCACGGAAGCAGGGGAAGTCACAGCGAACGCAGCGTCCTCGCAATTGGCACCTGAAAACGAAGAGGCCTCGGTGAGCAATCAAGCGCAGGCCTCGCCGCCACCAGCAGCCCCGCCCGTCCAAAGGGTTGAGACCCGGATGACGGAAGTGGCGCCGAACAAGAAAGCCACAGCGGCAATGGCAGCCAACAAGAGCAGCGCGACTACCCGAGGGGATGGGAATCTGGTCGTGCTAGATCGAGTCTCTTCGATGTCTGTCATCAAGACCCCTGATCCTGCAGTCCTCTGGCGCCTCGCGGGTGAGGGGTTCGTCGAACGGTCTGAAGATAGCGGTGCGACTTGGGAAGGCCAGTCCCCATACCCCGATGCTCATTTCTTTGCAGGCGCTGCGCCGACAGTGAAGATCTGTTGGCTCGTAGGGCGCGATGGCCTGATTGTCTTGACGAGGGACGCAGAACACTGGAGGAGAATTGAGCCGCCAGTCCCCGTAGATCTGGTGGGTGTCACTGCCCAAAATGCATCGATCGCGGTCGTGACTGCGGCCGATGGCCGCAAGTTCACAACGTCCAACGGCGGCAAGTCGTGGACTCCTCCCCAGTAGGCACCGAATAACCGGAGAGGATTGCTGCAAGAAACCCGGGCCCCACCGTTCTATCCTATGGAGTGATTCTCATTCAGAGGAGACAGCCCATGAGCACAGAGATTCGGAAGCGATTCGGCGTTGCCGCTTTGACGGCAGGCCTATTCTTGTTGTTGATTGCGCGAGTAAATACAACAGCCCATGCAGCCCAAGTTGACAAGGATGATCCCTCGACACGAAAGGAATCCGGTTCGCAGAGGGAGGTCGCGACGACGACCCAAAGGGACCAGGTGGACCTTTCCCTCACGGTTTACAACTCGAATGTTGCGCTTATTCGCGACGTGCGGCAGATCCATCTGCAAACAGGTGTGTTTCCATTGCGCTTCGAGGATGTGGCCGCGTCGATTAACCCTGTCACCGTGCATTTTCGCTCGCTTACCGATCCGGCAAAGCTGAGCGTCGTCGAGCAAAACTACGAATACGACCTTCTCGATCCGCAGAAACTCCTGCAGAAATATGTCGGGCGGGAAGTTACGCTGGTCCGCGCGGAGAAGGACGCAGGCTCGACGCGCTGGGTTGAAACCAAAGCACTGCTGCTCTCGGACAACAACGGCCCGGTGTGGAAGATCGGAAGTGAAATCGTGACGGGGATGTCCGCCGATTCATACCGCTTTCCGGAATTGCCCGGAAATCTTTATAGCCGGCCAACACTTGTGTGGACGCTTGATAACCTCGGACCGTGCGCGCAGAGGGTCGAGGCTTCCTATCTGACGGGCAATATGAATTGGAACGCGGACTACGTCCTCACGGTCGGGCGCGATGAAAAGAAAGCCGACCTGGACGGCTGGGTGACACTTGCCAACAACAGCGGCGTCGCTTATGAAAATGCAAAGCTCCAACTCGTTGCAGGAGAAATCCATCAGGTTGCACCGTTGGCACAAAAGGCGATGGCTGCTTCGAGAGCGATGGATATGGCCGCTGTGGGGGGGAGCCAGTTCGAGCAGGAGGGGTTCTCGGAATATCACCTCTACACGCTGGAACGTCGTACCTCGATTCAAAACAACGAATCAAAACAGATCAGTCTCTTGACGGCGACAGGAGTGCCGGTTGAGAAATACCTCTCCGTCGAAGGACAGCAATACTACTATCGCAACCCGCAGGGAATCGGGAATGCGATCCCGCAGCCCGTGAAAGTTTTCTATCAATTTAAGAATGAAGAGAAGGGCGGACTCGGAATGCCGCTGCCCGCGGGAACAGTGCGCGTTTATCAGGCCGACTCCAAGGGAAACGTGCAATTCGCCGGCGAAGACAGGATCAATCACACGCCCAAGGACGAGACGCTGCGAATCTACGTCGGCAATGCATTCGACGTGGTTTGCGAGCGAAAGCAGGCCGACTACAAGAAACTCGCAAGCAATCTATACGAGATGGAGTACCAAATCACTTTGCGCAATCACAAAGATGGGCCTGTGTCGGTAGAGGTTCGCGAGCCGGTGGGCGGAGATTGGGAAGTCGTGGATTCGAATTACAAGTGGACGAAGCTCGATGCGACTACGATCGGATTCTCGGTTCCGGTTGATAAAGACGGCACATCAACGCTCGACTATCGCGTTCGCGTGAAATGGTAGCTTCTCGGGAGAAATAGCTGCCGCTCAATCTTTCCCGGCAACTCTCTTTTCCAGGAGAGTCAGCTCGCGTGCAAAGAGTGGGTTGGAGGGAAACTCCGCCGTCAGCTCAGCGAGCATCTTGTGAGCCAGGTCCAATTGGTGCTCGCGCTCCGCGGCAAGAGCCAGGAGAATCTTTGCGAAGGGCTTGAGATAGTGGCCGTGTTCCGCAGTCAACTGCATCTGCTGCATGCCGCGCATGCGGTCACCATGAATGCCGCCGAACCATAGGAACGCGCGCTTGTAGCTGGGAAGGCAACCGATGACGTAGTTGGCCGCTCCCAGCGCGACATAGGCATCCTGAGCTGTTGGATCAATTGCGAGCAGGGTATTCGCCTCGCTTTCCGCCTGGCGCATGGGACCAAGGCTGGCGATCTGCTTCCTCTCAATCAAGGCGTCGTAGTCGGATTCCATTCCATCCGTCATCGTCAGCGCGAGTAAACTATTAGCTTCGCGCGGGTCCAGCTTCAGTCGCTTTTTTGCCAACTCTCGCGCTTCGCGGTTTGCCTCAAGAAACGCCGTGTTTCGGTTCTCAGACGGCTTGCCTTCCACACCGACCAGCAGCTTTGAATCGTCGAGAAAGAAAGTTGAAGTGAGCACGCCCTTGGCATTGAACTGCTCGTAAAGATAGCTCGCAGCTTCGGCCGCCTTGCCGAGCGGATCCTGGGGACGCAACTGCTGATACGAGGCAAACTCCACACGCGCCTCGCTGAAATTCAATTCATAAAGGTGACGAAACCCGCTCTCCATCAGGTGAGCCGCCGGATCGGCCCCGATTCGCGGCAATTGCGCAGTGGTTTCGGAAGGGACGTCTTGTGCGGCGCGAAGGGGCAAGCAAAATGCAAGCACGGCGGCCAGAGACATCGCGACTTGGATGCGAGGTGTCCTCGTTAAGCGTGTTATTCGCAAGTCATCTCCGGTCAAATAACGCGCCGTCACAAAGCAACGCGCGCCCCACTTTGGCTGCGATTATATCCGACTGCTCAATCCTTTAGGCGATCACTTTAGCATCGTTCCACTCAAAGATTGTCCAGGAAGAATTCCGTCACCCGCTCGAAAAGCTGAATGCGCGCCGGACGGTCGCCAATGGAGTGGCCCCGGCCGGGGAAGACCATCACGTCGGCTGGATAGCGCCCGCCGAGGATGAGTTCGTTGAGCACTTCCGACGTGTTGGCAAAGTGGACGTTATCATCGCCCGTGCCGTGGGCAATCATCAACTTGCCCTTGAGCCTTGCAGCTTGGTTCACAGGAGAAGAGTCGGCATAGCCATCCGCATTGTCCTGGGGGCGGCCCATGTAGCGCTCGGTGTAAATCGTGTCATAAAGGCGCCAATCGGTCACGGGGGCAACGGCAACCCCCGCTTTGAATACGCCCGGCGAGTTGAACATCGCATAGGTGGTTAAGTAACCGCCGTAACTCCACCCCCAAATTCCCAAACGCGAGGCGTCCACATAAGGCAAGGATTTCAAGTATTTGACGCCGGCGAGTTGGTCGGCGAGTTCAATCTTGCCGAACTGATGATAGAGGGGCGTTTCGAACGCGTGTCCTCGGCCGTACATCCCGCGATTGTCGAGCGAGAAGACGATGTAACCCTTTTCGGCCATCATCTCGTGCCATAGAAATTCAATCCCGCCCCAATCGTTGCGGACTTCCTGCGCTTGCGGTCCGCCATAGACGCTAATAAGAACGGGATATTTCCTGGCAGGATCGAAATCGGGCGGCTTAATCATCCACGCATAAAGCGTTGTGCCGTCCTCCGCGGGAAGCGTCAGAAACTCGACTGGCGATAGATGATACGCTGCAAGTTCGGGGACTTTGTTCTGGTCGATTGCCTCGATCCGGGTGCCGTCAGCCCGTTTGAGGTCCTGCCGTGGTGGCGTCATGGAGGTGGAATATGTGTCCACAAACGCGGAAGCATCCGGCGCGAAGGCTACGTGGTGCGTGCCTGCTTCACGAGTGATGCGCGTAATGCTTTTGTCATGGAGGTCGAGCTTGTAGAGCTGCGTCTCAGTGGCATTGTCCTTGTTCGAGAGAAAATAAATGTAACCGTGAATTTCATCCACCGCTGGCTTGCTGGCCGCGTCAGGCCCGAACCCGCCACTGCTGCTGATTTCCCAATCACCGCTGGTTAATTGGTCGAGCTGATTCCCGGCGAGATCGTAGAGATAGAAGTGGCGAAAGCCGGTTCGTTCGCTTGACCAAAGGAATCGGCGGTTGTCGGGGAAAAAGTAAAGATCGTCGCTCAGGTTGATCCAATATTTATCAGTTTCCGTGAGAATCGCTTGTGAAGCGCCGGTTTGGACATCGCAGAAAACCAGATCGAGGCGTTTTTGCGAGCGGTCCAATCTCTGGACCGCAAGCCGCAGACCGTCACGCAACCAATCCACACGCGGGATGTACACGTCGGGGTCCGCGCCCGTGTCCATCCAGGTTGTCTCACCACCCGTGACGTTCACCACGCCCACGCGCACGACTGGATTTGCCTCGCCCGCCTGTGGGTAGCGCGTGTATTCAATCGCGCCGAGTGGCGACGACATGTCCATGATCGGGTAGCGCGTCACGCGCCGCTGGTCCATTTCGTAGTAGGCAATCTTAGTGGAATCGGGCGACCACCAGTACGCCGTCTTGCAGTCGAGCTCTTCTGGATACACCCAATCCAGTTTGCCTTTCAGCAATTCTTCGTTGCCGCCCGTGGTGAGGGCTTTTGCGTCTCCGCTGGCGATATTCACCACCCACAAATTCGCATCGCGGACGAAACCAACCCATTTGCCGTCGGGAGAAAACTTTGGGTCTTCGACATCCGCCTCGCCGCCTGCTAGAGAACGCAGCGCCATTGTCTTCAGGTCAAGTAGAACCAGGCTGCTGCTACCAATGAAGAGGAGAGAATCTCCGCTGGGCGACCACTGATAGTTCTTCTCTTGAGCACGACCCAGCCCCGTAGTCTGAACGGTTTTCGCCTTTTCAGGTTGGGTGGCCCATTCCAGAATCTCAGAGCTCACGAGAACCTTCTGCTTTCCGGTTGTCGAGTCCACGGTCCACACTGCTACCCTTGCACCTTTCTGCCCTCCCTTGATGCCCACATACGAAAATCGCTTGCTGTCGGGAGCCCACTCGATGCCTTGAGTCAGGGTCCCGTCCAAGCTTGGAGCGCCATAGATGCGCTCGACTGTGAGGGCCTTGCCTCCGCCGCTCTGTGCTTGTGCCGAGAGAGGCGCGGTTGCAAAGAGGAGGCAAAGCGCCAAGGAAAGGGTGCACAAAACTACTGCACGAAAGATTCGGTGCATCAATCCTCCTTCATGAAAGGCGTCATTCTATCTTGCAGGCGGAGAAGTGCAAAGGCAACCGAAGGTCTTTCCGTGGATGGGGAAATCCCGCGCCATGAAGCGAAGCTATTTGGCACTTTGGGGCAGGGTAGGTGCTGCGCCAGGCGCATCGGCGCGGTTGCGGCAGGCGATGAATGCTCCAATTGTTACAGCAAGCGAGATAGCAAGAAACGATCCATCGCGGACAAGCGTTCTTGGTCCGATTACGTCATCCGAACTAAAACATCCGCAGGGAATCTTCTTGTCACGGATATAAGCCCACACCATGACAGCATAAAATCCCCCGAGAAGCACGGTCGAGACAATTGATGAATAGCGGAGAGCGATCCCGCTCAGAAGCCACAGGCCCAGAAAAAGTTCGAACAGCGGCAGCGTGCTGGCGACGAACGCCACGCCCCATGACGGAAGCAGATGGTAGGCATCCACGGCCAGCCCAAAATTAAAGAGCGAAATCCTCACGGAAGCGATTGACCACGACATGCCTGCCAATGGTTTCAGTTTCGCGTAGGCCGCATACAGAAACACCGCTGCAAGCAGGATCCGCCCCAGAACGAGAAGAACCTGTCCCACTTTTTGTTTTGAGCCCTTTGAATCCTCAGCAGTAGTCATCTTGATCGGTTCCGGCTACTGAGCCATAAGAGAATCGAGGAACTTCTTCAGTATGTCCCAGGAAACCTGACCTGGAACCGTGGAGATCTTTTGCTCCTTCTTGTCAACCACTTTGTAAATCACGAAAGTGGGCGTCTGTGTAACCCGAATCTGTTTGCCCAGAGCCAAGTCCTGGTTGATAAAGGTATCAAGCGAACAGCCCTGATTTGCCGTCTGAGCAGTTGTCATCCGGGCCGGCTTGACGGATGCCGCAGCCGGAGCTTCGCAGCCCGTCATCAATTTCTGGATCCGCGCAAGATCGCGTGGGGAGACTGCTGCCGCGATGACCTTCTGTATGTTCCCGTCAGCCGACCACGCGGCCTGATTATCGAAAAGAGCCCCGTCCACTTCTCCGAATCTCCCGATCCTCGCTGCAGCATTCGCCCAGCGGGCTGCTTGGTATGAATATGTATGCCCTGGGATGGAGAGGGGGAAATCGCGATGAACAAGATAAACTTTGCCGGCAGCGACGTAGTCATTGATCATTTGCCGAAGAGTTGTTCGGTAGAAGTTGCCGCATGCAGGGCAAGTGTAATCGCTGAAGACCTCTATTTTAATTGGAGCGGTCTTTGAGCCGTATGTCTTTACCGGCTCGGGCAAGGGAGCAAGATCGGCGACCTTTTTCCCGTTGCCACTCGCATGCGTTTGCGCGAAGGCGGAAGAAGCGATAAACAGTGCGCCAACTGCGAGAATTGCCGTGATCGCGATTGGTCGAACGGCCAGAACGCAGGAAACGACTGCTCTGTGTAGTGATCTCGTGTGCTCTCGACTCAATTGTGCCTCCGCACGCCGCGATTATACCCAAACCAGCATTCTATCGCGAAATTCATGTTGTTTGACTACTCTGCCCCAGATCATTTGCCAGCCTCGAAACACCCAGGGTATGATGCATCTCTCCGATATAGGGTTATGCGCGAAGCGGACAATATGAGGTTCGGGAGTGGCGCGTGCTATTCTTTGGTATTGGAGCGCGAATTCGACTCATTAGGAATATCGTAAGTCGTGTATTATAAATAATATACGTGTAATTTTGAAACTTGACAATGACACACTCAATGTGTATGATAGACGTGTTTCGAGGCAGATACTGCGAAATTAAGGTCAGTCGAACGCTATGAGGAGCGGATTCCATGAGCAAGATTATTGGTATTGACCTGGGCACGACCAATTCGGTCGTAGCTGTTATGCAGGGAGGGGAGCCCACCGTCATTCCCAACCAAGAGGGGGCGAGGACCACGCCCTCGGTAGTGGGGATTACAAAAACCGGGGAGCGTCTGGTGGGGCAGGTGGCCAAGCGACAAGCGATTACAAATCCCCAGAACACCATTTATTCGATCAAGCGGTTTATGGGGCGGCGGTTTGACGAAGTGAGCGAGGAAATGAAGATGGTTCCCTACAAGGTGGTCCAACAGGGAGACCATGTCGCCGCCTTCGCGCAAGGGAAGGAGTACACGCCGCCAGAAATATCGGCGATGATTTTGCAAAAGCTAAGGACCGCCGCGGAAGACTTCCTCGGTGAAAAAGTGACGAAGGCAGTCATCACTGTCCCGGCGTACTTCAACGATAGCCAGCGCCAGGCTACGAAGCAGGCCGGCGAAATCGCAGGCCTCGAAGTTCTGCGCATCATCAACGAGCCGACAGCGGCGGCGCTCGCTTACGGACTCGACAAGAAGAAGGACGAAACGATCGCTGTGTATGATTTCGGTGGCGGTACATTTGATATCTCGATTCTCGAAGTTGGAGAAGGTGTGGTCGAAGTGAAAGCCACAAATGGCGATACGCACCTTGGGGGCGACAACATCGACCAGCGCATCGTGGAGTGGCTGATTGAGGAATTCAAGACGGACGAAGGACTCGATCTGAAGGGCAAAGGAAACGAGATGGCGCTGCAGCGTCTGCGTGACGCGGCGGAGCGCGCGAAGATCGAGCTTTCAACGACGATCGAAACTGAGATCAACCTGCCCTTCATTACCGCGGACGCAAGTGGCCCGAAGCATTTGGTGAAGAAGTTGACGCGGGCCAAGCTGGAATCGATGGTGGAAGAAATCGTCCGCCGATCCGTTGAGCCGTGCCGTTTGTGCATGAAGGACGCGGGCGTGGATACCAGCAAGATCGATGAAGTGGTGCTGGTAGGCGGGCAAACTCGCATGCCTATGATCCAACAGCTTGTGAAAGAGTTGTTCGGACGCGAAGGACACAAAGGAGTCAACCCGGACGAAGTGGTAGCGGTAGGCGCCGCGATTCAGGGCGGTGTGTTGGGCGGCGAAGTGAAGGATATTTTGCTGCTCGACGTGACTCCGCTATCTCTCGGCGTCGAGACGCTTGGCGGCGTGATGACGGTCCTCATCCCGCGCAACACGACGATTCCGACGCGGAAGACGGAAGTTTTCTCGACGGCCGCGGACAGCCAAACCTCGGTCGAAATCCATGTGCTGCAGGGCGAACGGCCGGTTGCAAGCGGCAACCGCTCGCTCGGAAAATTCCATTTGATCGGAATCCCCCCGGCCCCGCGTGGGATTCCGCAGATCGAAGTGACCTTTGACATCGACGCGAACGGTATCCTGAACGTCTCCGCGAAGGACACGGCGACGAGCAAGGAACAGAAGATTACGATCACAGCCTCGACCGGGTTGAGCAAGGAAGAGGCCGAAAGGATGAGGAAAGAAGCGGAGGCGCACGACGCGGAGGACAAGTCGCGGCTCGCAGAGGTTGAAGTTCGCAACCGTCTCGACAACCTCGTCTATCAGATCGAGAAGCTGATCAAGGAGAACCGCGAGAAGCTCGCCGAGGCGGACGTGAAGGCTGCCGAGGAGTCAATCGAAGAATCACGGCGCGCTCTTTCGGAAGGCGGCGTGGAAAAGATGAAAGATGCCGCAGAGAAGTTGACGAAGGTGTCTCACCGCATCGCCGAGTCGCTCTACAAGGCACAGCAGAGCGCTCCCGGTCCGGCCAGCACTCCTGGTGGGACAGGCGCTGCTCAAGGAGGCGCACAGACGCCACCTCATGGCCAGGGTGATGTTGTGGACGCCGAGTTTGTGGACGTGGACGAGTCGAAGAAGCCCAATTGAAATCTGGCACGCAGGCATTCGAGGTCACCCTGAGAGCTGGCGCTCCCAGCTTTCAGGGACCTTCATCGACGCAGCATGGATTGGGTTTTTGTGGGAGGTTGGCTCCCTGAGAAACGATGCAAAAGGAGAGCGCATTGACGACGAGTGGCGTCCGGCGGGTGAGCCCGCCTCAAGCTGTGCAAAAGATCCGCGAGAATCATTACCTGGTGCAGGTTTCGATTACGGAATCACCCTCTGCTGACTGGCGCAGGTTGTTCTACGAGGCCGAGCGGGATGCCAAGGCGGAATTCACGCCACGATCTGTTGAAATCAGCGGAACGCTCCTTCGTTTCAAATCGGATCCGGCAACCGTCGAACAGAAGATAGCCTCCATCGATCACTGGGTTAACAAAGCGACGCAAAAAGAGATTTCAATGGGGGGGCGTTCCGAAGTCCAGCGGCAGAAGAAAGAAGAAGCAGAGCGTGAAGCTCAGGAGCTCAGCGAGTGGAATGCCCGTTGGGCAAAGCTGTAGCGACCTAGAGTTGTCAAGAGTGGCACCACCGAGAACGACTCAGAATGCCGACGACAACAAAACGAGATTACTACGAATTGCTTGGGGTCCCGCGCAAGGCCTCCGTGAAGGACATTCGTGCGGCATATCGGAAGCTCGCGCGCAAGTATCATCCAGACCTGAACCCAGGCGACAAATCCGCCGAAGAAAAGTTCAAGGAGATTCAGGAAGCCTACGACGCCCTTTCCGACCCGAAGAAACGCCAGATGTACGACCAGTTTGGATTCAATGCCCCGGGCGCAGGCGGTGTCCCTCCCCCGGGCGCAGGCTATGGCTACGGGGCAACACCCGAAGACATCCATTTCGATTTTGGGGGCTTCGATTTTGGCGGGAGCGGCGCGGGTGGCGGGACGAGCTTCCGCGACCTCTTCAGCCAGTTTTTTAGGGGCGCAAACGCTGCTCAGGCGGCACACGAACGTGAGCCCGGCAGCGACCTCGAATATCAAATTGACATCTCGTTCGCCGAAGCCATGCACGGCACCGTGAAAAAACTGAGCATCACGCGCCTTGAGATATGCAACGTGTGTCGCGGCACGGGAGTAGCGCGCGGCAATGAGCAGGTTTGCCCTACGTGTGGTGGCTCGGGGCAAGTGACGCAAGTGAGCGGGAAGATGCGCTTCCAAATCACGTGCTCGCGTTGTGGTGGCTCGGGAAAGCTACGCACCATCTGCCGGACCTGTGGCGGCGAAGGACGCGTCTCGCGTGTGGATACGCTTGACGTTCGGATTCCTCCCGGAGCGCAAACTGGCTCGCGCGTGCGTGTCGCCGGGCGCGGCAATGCTGGATTGCACGGCGGGGCAACGGGCGATCTCTATATCATCACAAAGGTGGAGCAACATCCTTTCTTCGACCGCCGCGGGGACGACTTGTTCACGGTCGTGCCCGTCACCGTGGCCGAGGCATCGCTTGGCGCCAAAGTGGAAGTCCCGACCATCGACGGCCGCGCCCAGGTGCGCATCCCGCCAGGAACAAACAGCGGTAAGAAATTGAGGCTGCGCGAGAAGGGTGCGCCCTCGGCTCGTCTTGCGGGTAAGCGCGGCGATCAGATCATCGAAGTCCAAGTGGTCGTGCCCAAGCCTGAAGATGAACGCGTGCGAAACCTGTTGCGCGAGCTTGGGAAGATCGATCATGAAGATCCGAGGCGTGAAATCTTCGCCCGGGCAGAGATGTGAGGATATAGACGATGGCGGCGCGCCAAAAGAAGAGGGCGAGGGCGGGCTATATGATCAGCGCTGTCGCCGAGCTCTATAAGCTCCACCCACAAACGCTAAGGCTCTACGAGCGTGTAGGGCTGTTGAAGCCGTCGCGCTCGCAGGGCAATACACGGCTTTATACCGACTCGGATCTCGAACGGCTTGAAGTGATCCTCAACCTCACCCGTGAGCTGGGCGTCAATCTCGCCGGGATCGAGATCATTCTCAACATGCGTGACAAAATGGGGGAGATGCAAGCGCAGATGGAAGCGTTCATCAAATTCGTGCGCAGCGAAATGGCACGAAGCTTCAATGCCGACGATGAGCGCAAATTCCGAAATGCCATCGTTCGCACCAGTCCGCCCCGAGTCATCCGTGTTGAGAAGTGAAGGCCTGACGAAGGCGTAAATTGAGGTCGCAGCGCGGCCACGGGATCTATGCTCGCCAATTCGCTTCACACCGCAGCAGTTTGACTTGACAAAGTTCTTCCCAATGCCCTCTGAGCCTTGCGCTCGTTCCACTGCCACCGCTTTCCACAGGTCGGCTGGTTTGCACAGGCGCGTGTGCTTGCGCTCAGCACACGGGCCGCTTATCCTTTCAGAATGGCACGAGAAGATTGCTCCATTTGCGGGGGAAGCGGCTGGAAGGTGGTCGAACGGACCACACAGGGCGCTCAGCCCCTGTCATCTGATAAGCCAGGCGCGGCAATCGGAGAGCCCAAGATGGTATGGGCCGTGCCTTGCGATTGCACGGGGGGTGACCGCACCGAGCGTGTTCTCGCGCGAGCGCGCATTCCGGAGCGCTATCGCCATTGCGACTTCGAGAACTTCGAAACAGACAACGAGATCGAAGATGCCGCACGGGAACAGTTAGACGCCTGGAACCGCAGCCTTACACAGGCGAAGTTGGTTGTTCAGCGGTTCGCCGGGGAGTTTCCGGTCGGAAGCGAGGACGGGCTCTTACTGATGGGGCCGTCCGGCGTGGGAAAGACGCACCTTGTTGTTGCAGCCCTAAAAGAGATCGTCTTGCGCGGGCATTCGGGCGTTTTCTACGACTATCGTGAGCTGCTCAAACAGATTCAAAGCAGTTACAACGCGGAAAGCCAGACTACGGAAATGAGCATTCTTGATCCAGTGCTCAGCGTGGGAGTACTCGTCCTGGATGATGTGGGGTCGAGCAAGCCGTCCCCGTGGGCGCTCGAAACGGTCGGCCACATTTTAAACACGCGCTATAACAAGAAGCGGGTTACGCTGCTCACCACAAACTACCTTGACCCTGACTCAGGATCCGGCGCTGCAGTTTCTCCCACGAATATGCGCGTAGCGGGAATGCGCGCGGCTGCCATTGAAGATACTCTCTCGGAGAGGGTTGGCAAACGGATTCGCTCCCGTCTTTACGAGATGTGTCGCACCATTGAAATATCCAGTCCCGATTATCGGAAAAACATCCGCAACGCCAACCGCTTCCACGCTTAGTCCTCCCCGGTTTTTCATCGTTTGTTAACCTACGGTTTGGTTGACAACTTGCGCAGCGGACGCGTATCATTCGGTCCGATATGTCGTCGAGCGCGGGCGATATATCCCCTTCATTGCTCTAACCCCGCAGGGTGGAGTAACCGAGGTCAATCTCTCGGCAAGGTGGGTTTGCATCCGTATGGAGGCCGCTCTAAATGTCACCCAAAAACGACCCGAATCCTCAACCATCCGCCATTGAAGCCGCAACGGCGGAACCTGTTAACGAGAATTCCCCGAACGAACCTATTGTGACGACCGCCGGGGCGCAAATTGCACCAAATGGTGCTGCTGCCGCAGTCGCCCTTGCCCAGGAAGCTCCTGAAAGTGTCGTCGTCGAAGACGAGGGCACATCTGCGCCTAGGGAACCAGGGCCAGCGGCTCAATCGAGCGAACCGCTCTCGCCACCGGAAGAGGTGGCTGACTCTGAACCCGCTGAACCCGAAGAGTCGAAGACTACGGCGGAACAAACTGATCGAACCGAGCCGACGGCAGAGGTGCAGGCTTCGGAGGTTGCGGAAGCACCGGAATCTGTCGAGCCCGCCGAGACAATGGACCAATTGCTGGACCAGTTTGCCACGCCACCACAACCGGCGGGCGAGGGCGAGATTTTTGATGGGCATGTGCTGGCAGTTACCGATGCGGGTGTGGTTGTTGACGTCGGCGGGAAATTCGAGGGCCTGGTCCCAGCGCAGGAATTTGCCGATTCGGGCACGCCAATTTTGTTCGGCGCAGGCCAGACGATCGAAGTCGAGCGGCTGCACGAACACCGGGACGGTTATGTTCTGTTGTCGCACGTTCGCGCGCACCGCCGCCGCGTGTGGGAACGAATCGAGAAATCATATCGAGAGCATTCAAGTCTGACGGGGAAGATCGTCGAACGCATCAAGGGCGGTCTTGTGGTGGACATTGGAGTACGCGCATTTTTGCCGGCCTCGCAAATCGAATTGAGACCTGTGCATGATCTCGAAGGATGGAAAGACCGCGAGATCGAGGTCCGCGTGCTGAAATTGAACCGCAAGCGCGGCAACGTGGTCGTCAGCCACCGCGTGATTCTGGAGGAAGAGCAGAAAGCCAGCCGCGAGGCTTTGATGGACAGCCTCTTGGAGGGCGCTATCGTCACGGGTCGCGTGAAAAACATCACCGACTACGGTGTGTTCGTTGACCTGGGCGGGATAGATGGCCTGTTGCACGTGAGCGACCTCGTCTGGGGACGCGTGCCGCATCCATCAACAGTAGTTCAGCCCGGTGAAGAAATTCAGGTTCAGGTCCTGAGGTTCGATAAGGAAAAGGAGCGGATTTCGCTCGGACGGAAACAGTTGCTGCCGGATCCTTGGGCCACTGTCCCGGAGCGCTTCCCTACCGGCGCGCGGACAAAGGGAAAGATCGTCGGCGTAACAGACTACGGCGCATTCGTGCAGATCGAACCAGGTGTTGAGGGGCTTGTGCACGTGAGCGAGATGACCTGGTCGAAACGCATGAAGCACCCTTCAAAACTCGTGAAAGTGGGCGAAGAGATCGAAGTGGTCGTCCTGGACGTCAAGAACGACGAACGACGCATCTCGCTCGGGCTGAAGCAGACTTTGCCGGATCCCTGGGAAGCCGCCGCGGAGAAGTATCCGGTGGGCACGATCGTCACAGGGCGCATCCGGAACCTTGCGGATTTCGGCGCGTTCGTCGAGATCGAGGAAGGCTTGGAAGGCCTGATTCATATTAGTGACATAAGTTGGAGCGAACGCGTCAAGCACCCCAGCGAGAAATTCAAGAAGGGTGAGACGGTCGAAGCCAAGGTTCTCAAAGTGGACTCGCAGAATCGAAGGCTTTCGCTTGGCATCAAACAGGTGAATGATATTTGGGCGATTTGGTTCAAGGAACACAAGATCGGCGACGTCGTCAAAGGAAAGGTTACGCGGACGACGGATTTTGGCGCGTTCGTGGAGTTGGCTGACGGAATCGAAGGGCTCTGCCACGTATCCGAGATCGAAGAGCGTCGGCCAAAGGGCGAGCGCGAAAAAGAAAAGGCTTCGCGGAGCGCCCGGGTCACAGCCGTTGTCGCAGCCGGGCAAGAGCGCGACTTTAAGATTATCCGGCTCGAGCCGGAGCAGCATAAAATCAGTCTGAGCTATCGGGCGGCGCAGAAACAGGTGGAGCGGCAGGAAATGGAAACGTTCCGATCATCCAAATCGTCGCCCACAGCGACGATAGGTGATGCTATCCTGGCTAAACGCCAGTCGTCGTAGCCAGGGGTTTTCCGGACGCCGGGGGCGTTCGGTGGAAGCCATTCAGCACGAAAGCCATTTACCTTACGGTTGATTAGTGATATTGAAAGACTGCGCGGCACCTGGCCCCGGCGCGCAGACGGTACGCTTGGAGAGGAGGCTCTCGTCCCATGGCAGAAGCTGCGGGAGACCAGGAAGCAAAAGACCGCACAGTGACAAAGGCGGATCTTGTCGCGGAAGTTGAACGCGTCACGGAGTTGCATCGCAAAGAATCGGAGACGGCTGTCGAAAGTATCTTTGACAGCATCATTGCCGCGTTGCAAGCGGACGATAAGATCGAGATTCGAGGTTTTGGCAGTTTTCGCACGCGCGAACGCCGCGGCCGCACGGGGCGGAATCCGAAGACCGGAGCGAAGGTCGAGGTCCCGCCCAAGAAGATCCCGTATTTCAAGCCGAGCAAGGAACTGAAGGACTTCGTCAACAACCCGCAGGCGGCAGCCGCCCCAGCGGGTTCCTCCGAACCGGGCGCGAGCTGAACGGGATGGATTATCTCTGGACGCCGTGGCGCTATCGTTATGTTGCCGATGCGTCGAGAGAGGATCGTTGCTTTTTCTGCGACGCCATCGCGACCAACGCTGACGCAAAGACGCTGGTTGTTCTGCGCGGCGAGAAGAACTTCATCATCCTGAACCGTTTCCCCTACACGAGCGGCCACGTTATGGTCGTTCCTTACACGCACGCTGCGGATTTCTCTGCTGCTGATCCCGCCACGCTCACGGAGATGATCCATCTGGCGCAACGCGTTCAGGCGGCGCTCGAAGAGATCTATCACCCGGAAGGCTACAACCTCGGTATGAACCTTGGACGCGCGGCAGGAGCTGGGGTCGCCGGCCACTTGCATTTGCACGTGCTGCCCCGCTGGGCTGGGGATTCGAGTTTTATCACCACGGTCGGTGAAACGCGCGTCGAGCCCGAAGATCTCGCAACCACTTACGAAAAGCTTCGAAAAGCGCTTGCCTAAGGCTTGACGACGATTTGATCTCGATAAACGCGCCAGCAGCGAAAAGCTTCGTCCGCAGTCTCGGGATCGAAGAAATCGCCAGGAGGGACGGAGATTGCGCGCAGGTCGAGGTGCTTAAGTATCTCAGCGACTATTCCAACGGCGATATGATTGTCGCCTCTGACATTCAACGCGAGGCATCGCAGTTCATTCTCTTTTCCCAAGTTTACTTCGACGGAAAAGTCAGGGCCTTCGATTCTCCCGCAAGCAGGGTCGGTGAAGTTAGCGAGGGGAACGACCTCTAGGATTTGTGGGATGATTTGGCTTCGCCTCCCGATTGGACCCGGTTGAAAGTCTTGGGAAATGTCGTGGACCGACTTGGCTTCCTTGGGAAAATCGTGGATGGAAACGTCCGGGCTCCTTCTTGGATTCTCCATCGCCAGTTGAGGCAAACGCGAGGCTCAGGATACGGAGGGGCTTGCGCTTTCGGAACGCTTCTTGTCTAGTTACAATGTCCGTGCGCTTCATTTCAGGAACGACGACGAAAGGGAGATCGCGGTTGAACCTTGAACTTACGGAGGAGCAGAAGCTTTTGCAGCAAAGCGTCCGCGAATTTGCGGAAGCGGAAGTGAAGCCACACGCGAAAGAAGTCGACGAAACCGGCCGCTTTCCGCGCGAGACGTTTCAGAAGGCTGCCGAACTGGGACTGACCGGCATCGCGCTTCCGGAGAGCTACGGTGGCGCCGGGATGGACCACATCAGCTACACCATCGTGATCGAGGAGATTTCCCGCGCCTGTGCCTCAACGGGGGTAATCCTTTCAGTTCAGAACACGCTTTACTGCGATCCCATCCATCGCTTTGGCACGGAAGAGCAAAAGAAAAAGTTTTTGATTCCCTTCGCGCGGGGCGAAAAGATCGGCTGCTATGCGCTGACGGAGCCGCAGGCGGGTTCCAATGCCGCGGCGCTCGCAACAAAAGCAACACGCAAAGTCGATCGTTACGTCATCAACGGGACGAAGGCTTGGATCACCAACGGCGGAGTGGCGGATGCTGCCATCGTTTACGTCAACACGCATCCGGAAAAGGGCGAGAAGGGAATCACGGCTCTCGTGGTTGAAAAGGGCACACCGGGATTTGCTGTGGGTAAGGAAGAGAAGAAACTCGGAATTCACGCAACCGCCTGCACGGAACTGGCCTTTTCCGATTGCGAAGTTCCCGTGGAGAATCGCATCGGCCAGGAGGGCGAAGGTTACAAAATCGCCCTGTCAACGCTCGATGGAGGGCGAATCGGCATTGCTTCTCAGGCCATCGGAATTGCACAGGGGGCGTTCGAAGCAGCGCTTTCTTATGCGAAGCAGCGGCAAGCATTTGGCCATCCCATCGCTGAATTTCAAGCGATCCAATTCATGCTCGCGGACATGGCCATGGAAATCGACGCGGCGCGGTTGCTCGCGCGTCGTGCCGCCTGGAAGCAAGATTCCGGCGCTCGCTTCACAATGGAGGCTGCGATCGCGAAGTTGTTCGCGAGCGAAATGGCAACGCGCGTGTCACACAGGGCCATGCAGATTCACGGTGGAAACGGCTACAGCAGTGAATATCCCGTCGAGCGCGCTTACCGTGACGCGCGCATTACGGAAATATACGAGGGCACCAGCGAAATCCAGCGCATCGTCATTGCAGCCTGGGTTTTGAAGAGCACCTGAGCGACGAGCGCAGAAGCTGCAACGCAAGAACGCTCGTCATTTCTTCAACGTCATCCAAGTGGTTTTGTTCCTTGCGACAATTCGTCAGTCTAATTTCTCCTCCCTCATGGCCTCAGTGTATTCTCTTGAGCATGCTGGACCTTGATTGCGGGCAGGAATTCGATCCATCGCGCGACGACGATTTCTTTGCGATGCTGCCTTCACGCCCTGGCGTTTTCCTCCTAGAAATGAGAGATGCCGGTGCGTTTCCGTACCTGGGTCGAACGGCGAGCATGCGGCGCGCGGCAGAGCGATTGTTACGCGCGCCAGACGCGCTCTCGAAGCGGCTGAACCTCCGACAAGTCGCCGTGCGCATGAGATATCGCGTCACTGGCTCAAAATTCGAGCAAACACTCGCTCTTTACGAACATGCGCGCGCCCATTTCCCATCGCGCTATCGCGACTTCGTCCGCTTGCGCCCCCCGGCTCTGCTGAAAGTGAACCTGCGAAACGAATATCCGCGCCTATACGTCACGCGGCGAATTGGTTCCGGCTCAGGGTTTTATTTTGGGCCGTTTGTGTCCCGGCGTTCCGCGGAGGCATTTTCCGAGGGCTTCCTCGACCTCTTCAAGATTCGCCGCTGCCAGATCAAAATACGCCGCGATCCGGCCTTTCCCGGTTGCATCTACTCGGAGATGAAGATGTGTCTTGCTCCTTGCTTCGCGGGATGCGCGAAGGAGGAGTACGTCGCCGAGGTGGCCCGCGTTCTTGAAACGCTCGAAACGAGGGGCGGCGCGCTCGCCGACCGTCTCGTGCGTGAACGCGAGGCGGCAAGCGAGGCGCTCGACTTCGAGCGCGCGGCGATGATGCACAAGCGCCTTGAAAAGGCGTCCGGGCAATTGCGCGGCCTCCCGGAACTCGCGCGCCGGATCGACAATTTCGATGCCGTCATCCTGCAGCGTGCCGCTGAGGAAAAAACGATCCTCGTCTTCCCCGTCCATGGAGGAGTCCTGGCCCAGCCCGTTTTCTTGCGTTTCGCCGAGCTTTTAAGCCAGCCACGATCGGTGGAAGCCATCCTGCGCAATGATCTGGAACCACACACCACAGCAGAAAAGAGACTCACGACCGGCGACGGCTTCGCCGAACAGCCAGAAGGCAAGCGTGACCATGTGGCTGAGAGCACTCAGCAGGGCAATCATTACCTTCGTTCCGGCTCGCCGGAATTGGCGGACCACCTTTCACTTGTGGCCCGCTGGTTCTACTCGAAACCGCGCGAGGGCGAGATTTTCTTTCGCGAAGCCGACTGGCCTTACCGCCGGATACTGCGTGCGTGCGGGCGCTTGCTGGCGCCGCCGAGCTCAGCGCAAGCTGACGTGCCCCATCCCCAGTGACATTCCACGCATTCGAAACCTGCGCGGAGACATTTGCATCGTACAATTGACTGCATGGCTGAGACGGACGCGATCAAAGCACCGGCGAGCACGAACGGCGAAGTGCAGTCGCTCATCCGAGGCATAGTCCGTTCCCTGCGTCACCGTAACTTTCAGCTTTTCTTCAGCGGCCAATTGATTTCGGTCATCGGCACGTGGATGCAGAACCTCGCGCAACCATGGCTGGTCTATGAGCTGACAAAATCCCCCCTGCTTCTCGGCTTGGTTGCGTTTGCGGGGCAAATCCCCGTCCTCATTTTGGCTCCAATAGGAGGGTTAGTGGCGGACCGTTGGAACCGCCATCGCGTGGTGATCGCCACGCAGACGGCTTCGATGATATTGGCTTTCATTCTTGCGGCCCTGACGCTTCTCCACGTTGTGCGTGTTTGGGAAATCGTTGTTTTGGCGACGCTGCTTGGCAGCGTCAATGCATTCGACATTCCCGCGCGGCAGTCGTTCATCATTGAGATGGTTGGACGAGAAGATCTGATGAACGCGATCGCGCTGAACTCTTCGATGTTCAATGGTGCACGCGTAGTCGGTCCCGCGATCGCCGGATTGCTGGTGGCGTGGATTGGCGAGGGCTGGTGCTTCTTTGCGAACGGCGCAAGCTACATCGCCGTTATCGTCGGTCTGTTGCTGATGAAGCTCGGTCCGCCACACCAGGTTACCCGGGAAGCGCCGCCGCTGAAGCACTTGGCCGAAGGATTCCGTTTCGTGCGTCGCACCAAGCCCATTTTCGCGCTGATGCTGCAGCTTGGCGTTGTCAGCGTGGTTGCCGTGCCCTACACGGTGTTGATGCCCATTTTTGCCGATCATATTTTGCATGGCGGCGCGCGCGCGCTTGGGACTCTGATGGGGGCAACCGGCATCGGCGCGGTTCTGGGTGCACTGACCCTTGCCGCGAAACGCGGCGTCCGCGGGCTCGGGCGATTGGTGGCGTATGCTGCGATCGGCTTTGGCTCGAGCCTTGTTGCATTCTCGTTTTCAAGAAATTTCGTGCTTTCGGTTGTCTTGCTGGTTCCCGCCGGGTTTGGCTTTATGCTCCAAATGGCGAGCACGAACACGCTGATCCAGTCCATGGTGCCCGACGACTTGCGCGGACGCACGATGTCGATTTACTCCATGATGTTCATGGGCATGATGCCGGTCGGTTCCCTATTGGCTGGAGCCCTTGCGAGCCGGATCGGCGCGCCGTGGACGGTCATGCTGGGCGGTCTCGGAGCGATGATCGGCGGGTTCATTTTCTGGCGTTTGCTGCCCGGAATGCGGCTCGAAGTGGTACAGCTGCTGAAGGCGTCGGGGATTGCGAGCGCCACACAGGCCGAAGCGGTTGCCTCGCGAAGAGTCCGCTGAATCTCACGCCCGAAGGTGGGGCATTCGAACTTCTGCTATACTCCGCGGATTCTCCATGGCGTCCTCGAAAGCGAGGTTTCGATGCCATCTCCTCCACCTGTCCACGGGAAGCTCTTGGCGGATTCCGCGACTGCGCAGGGAACGCTGCGCTATGCAGCGCGCTTCCGAGGGCGCGCGGCGTCGGGTCATTTTCGCGAAGTGCCAGGAGGCCTCGTCCTATCGTCAATTGGCATCGGGACGTATCTGGGCGAACCGGATGACGCCACCGACAGAGCGTACACCGCGTCGGTGGCTGCCGCCGTGGAAGGCGGCTTCAACGTGGTGGATTCGGCGATCAACTACCGTTTCCAGCGAAGCGAGCGCGCCGTCGGAGCCGCGCTGCGGGAACTGATATCCAAGGGATTCTCACGCGACGAGATCGTTCTTTGCTCGAAGGCGGGGTTCCTGACGCCCGATGGGTCGATGCCTGGCGAGGCCAACGAATACTTCTCGCGGGAATTTGTCGAGCGAGGAATCTTTCGCGCTGAAGACATTGCGGCGGGCTGCCATTGCATGACGCCGTCCTATTTGTCCGACCAACTCGAACGGAGCCGCCGGAATTTGGGAGTGGACCGCATCGACGTTTTCTACTTGCACAATCCCGAAACGCAATTGGAGGAGGTCCCGAGAGACAAATTCCTCATGAGGCTGCGTGAGGCTTTTGCATTTATGGAATCGGCAGTAACCAGCGGAAGAATTGGCGCGTACGGCCTCGCAACTTGGAACGCGTTTCGCGATGAGCCCGGCGCCAAGGATTATTTCTCGCTCTCGGAAATGGTGGGACTCGCGCGCGAAGTTGCAAGTGGCGAACACCATTTCCTGTTCGTCCAGTTGCCACTGAATCTCGCAATGCCTGAAGCTCTCATTCGAGCGAATCAAATTGTCGAAGGCAAGACGATGGCGATGGTGCAGGCGGCGAGGGCCCTCGGCGTCACTCTTGTATCGAGCGCCTCCTTGCTTCAAGGACAACTGACAAAGGGTCTGCCTCCTTATCTTGGGGCCACGCTCGGCTTGAAGAGCGATTCCGCGCTTGCCTTGCAATTCGCACGATCCGTCCCTGGGATCACAACGGTGCTCGTGGGCATGAGCCAAATCGCCCACGTGAAGGCCAATCTCGAACTCGTGGGCGTCGAGCCTGCCCCGCGCGACCAGTTCCTGAAGTTGTTCCAGCAGCAGAGCTGAGGGCGCTCGATATTCCTGAGAACGCGACTGTCTGCCTTCCAGCGCCTATCGGCGAACACGTCGGGGGATGTTTGACATTGCATCCCGCCGAATGGTTTTGCGACGGCAGCCTATTCGTTCGACTCAATCCAGCCGGTGATCGCAGCGCTGACCTCGGCTAGCCGTCCAGCGAAGAAGTGGTCTGCGCCTTCGACAATGACGATTTGCTTCGGTTCCGGAAGTGCCGCGTAAAGCGCTTCGATGTTGACGCTCGAGCCGAACTGGTCGTTGCCGCCCTGAATGATGAGCTTTGGCTTCTCGCAGCCGTGCAGGTAAGAAAAATCACAATTGTCGACGGGTAGTCCAAGGCCGATCAGCCTTGTGACGCGCGCATCAACACAGCCTACTCGCAGCCCGACCCAAGAGCCGAAACTGAAGCCCGCGAGCAGAATGGGGCGTCTGGGAAACTCCAGTGCCAGGTAATCAAGCGCGGCACGAACATCGTCTTCCTCACCACGCCCCTGGTCGTGGACCCCTTCGCTGAGCCCCGCGCCGCGAAAATTGAATCGCAGCACAGGCGCGCCACACTGGTGCAGCGCTTGCGCCGCTCGATAGACGACCTTGTTGTGCATTGTCCCGCCATAAAGCGGATGCGGATGACACACGATGGCCACGAAACGGGGATCGGATGCCGGCGTCGTCCAAAGCATCGCTTCGAGACGGCCCGCAGGCCCTTCGAGAAGAATAGTGCGATGGAAAGCTCCGCTCATGAAGGTCCAGCTAATCGAGTGTACCGAAGGCCCTTTCCGTCCGCAAAATTGTTGTGTGGAATTAAGTTCTCGGAGCTTTCTGCTTCAGGACTTGTGTAATTGCGTCCACCTTACGGCGACGCTGGTGAGTACGGCGCTCTTCCTGTTGGCGGGGTCTGCCAGCGGCGCAGGACCTGGATGATTTCTCATGGACACAACCCGCACGACGCGTCCTGTGATCTCGCCGGCATTTGCCCACTCACCCCACGAAATCTTTGCGAGGATGCGATCGCCGGGTGCGTATATGTGCGAAGATTCAAAACGAGCTCCATTGCGCGAAATATCTTGTGTCATGGACTCTTCGGGCCAGGGAGTTCCCAGTGGGCGCACGAAGATCGGCAGCGCAAAGGGGGCGCGAGCGCATGAGCGGCGCTCTTGAATCGCTGAGCGGGGCGATTCCCTCTTCGGCAACTCCAGGTGCAAGGCGACCCGGAAGCCTTCCGGTGTCGCTATCACGCGAGTTACATGCGCCGAAGTTTCGGGCTGCGCGGAAGTGTTGACGGATGGATTGTACGGATAAACTACCCAGACGCGCGAGAGCACGTCGCAAGAATCAGCCCGCAGAATAAGCAGACCATCGCGCGAGACGTCAACCGTTTGCGCGACATCGAGCCTCATGCCAAAGGGTCCCTGCCAGCGGACCCTTACAGGAAGCTGAAGTTGCGCACGCGGATGCCTTCGTAGTTCATATGATTGCGTGGCCCGTAACATCCGGCTACATCCTAGTGGCAGAACGCTCGCAGGTCAAACACGAAACGATGGATTTCAACAGGTCTCTGGTATTTTTAGGGGGCCCCAGGGGGCGGTCCATCAAGTGTCCCGAGACGCAAAACCCGTTGCGTGTAACTCTGAGCGATGATAGGTTGAGGGACGATATCGGAGAGGGGGCACATATGGAAAATGGGATTGAGCGCCGCGCCGCGCGGCGTTTCTCGATGATGCTTCCTCTGCGAGTGCGTTTCACAGCCGAGAATGGCGTTGCGGAAAGACAAGGCGAAACGCGCGACGTCAGCTTCCGCGGCCTCTACTTTGTGATTGAGGCGAGCCTGAAGGCCGGGAGTTCCATCGAATTTATTCTCACTCTCCCGCAGCAAATTACCCTGGCCGGCGACGTGCATATCCGCTGTTACGCCCGCGTCCTCCGCGTCGAGCCACAAAATGGCCGGCGAGGTGTGGCGGCGTGCATCGACCGCTACGAATTCCTTCCTGCACCTGCCTGACGGCATTCGCGGAACGGGGTAGAATGACGGTAGCCCGATTTCTGCTCGTGAAGGAGGATGGGGGGCGGAGAGGTTTGCATGGCATGGGAAACGCTGCTCATCGATGCCGATGACACGCTCTGGGATAACAACATCTTTTTCGAGAAGACGATAGACGACTTCGTTTCTCAGCTTGAGCATCTTGGTTACACACGCGAGTACATCCGCCACATCCTGAATGAAACCGAGCGCCGCAATATTCGCCAGCACGGCTATGGCGTGCGAAGTTTCCGGCGATCGCTCGAGGAGACATATCTGAAGCTTGCCGGAAACGCCGCACGGCGCGAAATGGTCTTGCAGATAGAGAAAATGGCCGCCGAATTGGAGAGCACCCCCCCCCACATTCTGGAAGGCGTGCCCGAAACGCTGGCGTACTTGGCCAACAAGCATAGGCTCATCCTTCTCACCAAAGGTGAGGCTGCCGAGCAGGCGGCGAAGGTCGAGCGGTCCGGCTTGCAGACTTACTTCGAGGCGATCGAGATTGTGCTCGAAAAGGACGCGGGAACGTACGAGCGGATGGTCGAGCAATTCAAAATTGTGAAGTCGCACGGCTGGATGGTCGGCAATAGCCCGCGGAGCGACATCAATCCCGCGTTGCAGGCAGGCTTGAATGCTGTGTTCATTCCTCACCCGGCGACTTGGGAGTTGGAAAAGACCGAGGTCGAAAGTGGCAGTGGAAAATTGCTCATCCTTTCGGAGTTCCGGGAACTGCGCTCGCATTTCTGATCCTGTAGCGCCAGTTTCCTGGTAATACGCACACCAAATGTTGCGTCTTGCAGAAAATGTCAGCCTGGACGCTTTGCAATCAGGAGTCAGGCCTGCGGAAGCGAAACGGGATGTGCACGACTGCTTCGATGTCGGTGGGAGTCCCATCGCGTGTGGCCGGATGGAATTGCCATTGTGCGAGAGCTTCGATTGCGTACTTGTCGAGCCTTGGATCAACTCCTCGAACTAACTGAATGCTGTCCACCGATCCGTCTTTTCGAATGATGGCATAAAGAATCACTTCGCCATCGACGTGTTCTTTGATCAGTCCCGGCGGGTATTTGGGGTCCACTTTGCGCATAGGAACGGGAGCCGCGAGCTTGCCTTTGAGTTTGTATGAAATTGCGATGTTCTCATCCAGTTCGGCAAAATTGAGGACCCAGCTTCCCGTAGCGCTAGTCAGGTTCGGCAAATCGATATGCATCGTATAGACTTCCTTGCCCGAAAGAATCTTTTCTGGCGGAAGACTTGGATCGACCGGGCCAGCAACCGACGGGCCCCGGTGCGAAGGAGCCGTCGGATCTGGCCGGTCCGGCAACGAGGTCATCGGCTTCAGAATCAATTTGCCGCCGGAGTGATTTCCGGCGAGCGGACCGCCGCCACCACTCGAGTGCCCGTTTCCACCACTTACGCTTACCGCTGCCGGAAGCGAACCTGTCCCGCCATCTCCTCCGCCCGCCTCTCCTGTGGAGATCCCATTTCCTTGCGAACCTCCGTTGCCCTTCGCAGAGCCACGCTCGGCTCCGCCAGGAACTCCCGGCCTTGTGCCTTCCGGTGAAATCGATATTCGCGCGGCCAGATTTCCTTGTGGCACGTTGACGACTGGCGCTGGCGGGGCAGGGGTGGCAGAGAGCGCGATGAGGCGCCCCAAACTAGGATCGCCCGCGGACGCTGACGGGCCAATCTCCGGTGCAGGCGCGCTCGTATCTCCGATGTTGTTGCGATGCTGGGAGATGGCAGTGGTCATCGAGGGCACGGGCATCTTTAATTGCGGCTTCAAAGTTTGTATCGACACAATGTTCAGAGGGCCCGAATTCTCCCTCAGGTTCGCGACTTCCGGTGCGGCAACATCATCGACAGCACGCCGCTGGATGCGCGGTGCTGAGGTGGAGTGAGAATAGACCGGCTTCGGTTGCGGCGCGGCGCTTGCCCATTGAACTATGTTGGGAAGCGGTGGATCGATTTTGGGCGGCTCAGGAGGAGCAGCGGGCTGAATCAGGGTCTGCCGGGGATGCGTCAGTCGCACCGGCATCGATAGGATCGTCTGGCGGGGATGGTAAACGTCTGCGCCGCTTTGCACAGGTGGGTCTTTTATTTCGTTCCGCTGGCTCGGTGGCGAACTGCGCTTCGGGCCCGGAGCCGGAAGCGAAATTGGCGGCAAATCCTCGCTTGAGGGAACCCACGTCAACTCGATATGCACCGGGGCCAGGACTGCCTGGTTGTGAGAGAAGAAGCTCCAGATCGGCAGCAACAAAACCAGTAGGACGACAACGTGCCACACAGAGGAAGCGACCAATGCCCGAAGAGGGAGCCTTCCTTGAATCCAGTGAATGCGAAGGTCCGGACCGCCCGAAACAGGACCACTTCTTGGCGATCGCGGGCCGAAGAAGAACGCGCGAACACTCGAGAAGAATTCCTGCCGAGGCGAACTCCACGGTACGCTGAGCGAAAGCGTTCGCGGTTCCGCATCAACCCTGGTGCGTAGCCCGTGATTCACATCCGGCTGCATGAATCCACTCATTATACTCCGGGAGAATTGGATGCAATGGAGCTACGCAGCGGCTGCCAAGCGGTAAAACGTCAGCGTTGCGTCGCCCTGCTCGAGCACGCGCGTACTCTCGAGCCGAGCGAACCGCTGGGGCAATTCCACTTTGCGATGGTGCTCGACGATCACCAGGCCGTAAGGAGCCACAAGGTGCGATGCATCGAGGTATTCAAGCACGCGCAGGGATTCCTCCGTCGCTTCGTAGGGGGGATCGAGGAAAATAAAATCCGCGACAAGCCGCCGTGCCACGATCTTCGCGAGGCCTTTCCGCGCGTCGGCTTCGATGAGTTCGGTCCCATCCTGAATTCCCAGGGCTTCGAGGTTCGCTCGAATAAGCTGCGCCGCCGCGGGATGCGCCTCCACAAAGATCGTTTCCCGCGCGCCTCGGCTGATCGCTTCAATTCCAACCGCCCCCGTGCCGGAGTACAAATCCACAAAAAGCGAATCCCTCACGGATGGTCCGAGTACATTGAACAGGGTCTCGCGCAAACGGTCGCTCGTCGGGCGCAGCTTCAGCGTTCCCACACTCTTCAATTTGCGGCTGCGGAATTTCCCTGCTATCACACGCATGTCTCATCCTACCGATGCAAGATGATAGCGCTTCTGCCATGCCGGATTTAGCGATTCCAGTTTTGCGGCCACTTCGCTCGCTCGCGCGGAATCCTCGGCGAGCGCAAATGCCTCGCGCCGAGCGAGGTCGAGCAATTCATGATCACGCAGCGGCTGCGCCAGCGAGAAGGCCGCATCGCCATGTTGTCGCGTGCCGAAAAATTCTCCGGGGCCGCGCAGTTTTAAATCACGCTCGGCAATTTCGAAACCGTTGGACGTGGCGACCATCGTCTCAATGCGCTCGCGCGCCACTCCGGCGATTGTTATGGGCGCGACCAAAATACAATGAGATTTCTCGGTTCCCCGCCCGATCCGCCCGCGGAGCTGATGGAGCTGCGCCAGGCCGAAACGATCCGCATGTTCGATCACCATCACTGTCGCATTCGGCACGTCCACGCCGACCTCGATCACCGTCGTTGCGACAAGGATTTGCAACGCACCGTTCCGGAATTGTTCCATCACGGCGTCTTTCTCCTCGTTCTTCAGCCGCCCGTGCAACAGGCCCACGCGAAATTGCGAAAAGATTTGCTTTGCAAGGCGTTCGTATTCCGCCGTCGCTGCCTTCAATTCCTGCTTTGATTCCTCGATGACAGGGTACAAGACGTACGCCTGGCGGCCGCCCGCTATTTCGCGACGGAGGAATTCCCACACGCCTGGCAATTGTGCGTCCGAAGTCCATCGTGTTTCGATAGGCATCCGCCCCGGCGGCATCTCATCGATCACGGAGATCTCCAAGTCGCCGTAGAGCGTGAGAGCGAGCGTCCGTGGAATCGGTGTCGCTGTCATCACCACAACATGAGGCGAAACGCCTTTCTCGATCAGCCGTTTGCGTTGCAGCACGCCAAAGCGATGCTGCTCGTCTATGATGGCGAGTCCGAGCCGATGGAATGCAACCGGCTCCTCAATTAGAGCGTGCGTGCCCACGACAAATTGGGCTTCGCCGCTTTCGATCCGTCCGAGCACTGCTTCTCTCTCTGCTCGCTTCTGCCCGCTGACGATGAGCTCCACCGAATAGCCCGCAGGTTTGAAGATGCGCCGCGCCGACAGGAAATGTTGCACTGCGAGAATCTCCGTCGGCGCCATCAGCGCTACTTGGCAACCATTTTCAATCACGATCGTCGCGGCTTCAAGCGCCACGATTGTTTTTCCGCTTCCCACGTCGCCTTCGAGCAGCCGGTGCATCGGATAGGCCCGCTCGAGATCCGCTGCGATTTCGACGAGCACGCGCTTCTGCGCGGAGGTTGGTTTGAAGGGGAGGATGCGCTTCAGGGCGTTGCGAACTTTCTCCTCGCGTACGCGCATGGCAATCCCGCGACGGTTGTGGTCGCGCATTCGGCGCAGCGCCAAGGCCAGTTGGTAATAGAAGAACTCTTCGAAGATGAGCCGCAGATGTGCGGGGCTGCGAAAACTGTTTAGAAGTTCGAGGTTTTCGTTCTGCCAGGGGAAATGGGCGAACAACAGCGCATCGCGACGAGCGGGAAAGCGGTAGCGTTCGCGAATTTCGGCAGGGAGCGCATCGGGCACGTCCCCTTCGAAACCGAGCAGCACGCCGTAGATAATTCGGCGCAAAATACGCGAGCTGAGGCTGCCAATCGCTTCGTAGATAGGCACGATACGCCCTACCTCGGTCGAATCCGCAGGCGCCTTGTCGCCGGCGCCCATCAGCTCGATCTGCGGGTTCACCATCTCAATCCGACCGGGACGGTAGGGATCCACGTCTGCTTTTCCATAGAGGACGAGACGCTGCCCCGGTTTGAATCTCCCTTCGAGGTACGCGCCATGAAAGAAGCGTGCGTGTAGGATGCCGGAGCTGTCCCGCACAGTGACGTGAAAGACCGTGTTCCGCCCGCGTGAGAACCGGACCGTCCCTCCGGCGTTCGCGACTTCAGCCAGAATCGTGTGGACCTGTCCTGGAATGATCTCCGCAATGGGCGTAAAGCGCGTGCGGTCTTCGTAACGAAAGGGTAGATATCCGAGCAGGTCGCCGACCGTCGCGATGCCGCGTTCCTCAAGCGTCGCTGCGCGCTGCGGCCCTACGCCTCGCAGATACTTCACCGAATCGGTCAATTTGATGGTCATGGCCCGAACAGCGTGCACGAATCAGTCGAGCATTCTGCACACGCGCACCCCCTTTTATACCATCGCCCCTTGCCGAGGAAGCGCCTTTACACGCAGAATGCGGGTGGGTTCACGGAGGATGCGAGTCGCAGCCTATTCAGGTTGTTCGCCGGCCTCTATGATTTTCCACAACATTTTTCGTACCCGAGCGCCAGTGCTCGCGGGAGGCTACTGAAACGATGGCGCGTCCATTCCTCGGCGTGACTCCTCGGCGGTGGCTCGAATACTTGATTGCCATACTTCTAGGCAATGCGATCTACTTCTTCTCCCTTGCGCCTCATCTACCGGAAGCTCTTCGTCACAAGATATTTCGGACCGATCCGGGCGCCCTGGTGGACTTTGCCGTGTGCGTGGCAGTTTACGGACTAATCCGGTTGGGGAGCCGCCTGTAGTTGGCACCTCCCGTGCCTTCCACCAACGTGCGATTGCGGTGGCAAAAAGTGTGCCGATGTCCACTGGGAACAAATCCTTTTGCCACAGCGTAATACTTGGATAGAAGAACCGTCTGAGGATGGACTTTTTGGGGGACCTGTCCGATCTTGGGAAAACACCGCCCGTTGGTGCTCACCAACGGCCACAGAACTCGTCTATCCCCTTGGACCCTGCAGAAAGGCAAGGTGCCGAAAAGAGGGTGCTTCGCCATTCCGAACCGAATAAAATGGTCGGAAGCGGAGACGAATCGGCACAACACACCATGGGGATCAGCGTCGCACTCGAGGGAGATGCGCGCCAGGCAGCAGCGGTGAAGCTTTCGGAGGAGAACGCACTCGTCCGGGATGCGCAGGCGGGCGACCGGCTGGCATTCGAGACATTGGTTCGCCGCTACGATCGCGACGTGCTGCGCCTGGCGATGAACCTGGTCCGTCGTGGCGAGGACGCTCGCGATATTTATCAAGAGAGCTTCTTGCGGATTTACCGAAACCTGCACCGCTTCCGATTCGAGTGCAACTTCTACACGTGGATGTACCGGATTGTCACCAACGTGGCGCTCGATCACCTACGCCGAAAGAGCAGTCGCCGGGAAGATCAGGCCCCGGTTCCGGGTGATGCTGAAAGCGGGACGCACGATTTCTTTGACCGGCAACCGGAAATGCGGGCAGCGGCGAATCCTGAAAGACACTTGCTGGGTCAGGAGTTGGGCGCGCACATCGCGTCGGCTCTCGAACGTCTTTCATCGCGCGAACGGATGGTCTTCGAAATGAAGCACTATCACGGGTTGAAGTTGCGAGCGATTGGCGATTTGCTCGGCACGTCGGAAGAAACGGTGAAGAATTCGTTGTTCCGGGCGACGCGAAAACTGCGCGCGAGCCTGGCTTGCATGCGTTAAGCGAGGACGGAGTGAATGCAGGGAGATAGCAAGAAAAACCAGCCTTGCAGCGAATTTGAGCCGCTGCTGATTTTGCATGCGGCTGGCGAAGAGCTTGATCATGCTGAACAAGCGAAGCTGGCGCAGCACCTTGCTCACTGCGCTCATTGCGCTGCGGCTTTGGAAGAGGAGGAAAAGCTCCTCGCTCTTCTTTCGGAGCATCACAACGAACCTGATGCGGTGTTGCTCGCAAGTTGCCGCGCCAGTCTTCTTGACGCTCTCGATCGCGAGGAAGAGCGCGGGTGGCTGCGCCGCACTGCCGGAATGCTGCTTCCCTCCGGACTGCTTTCACCGCGGCCTGCATGGAGCGCCGCGCTCCTTTTGATAATGGGTTTTTCAGTTGGGATTTTTGGGCCTCGGATTTTGCGTCATCCCCAGATGCCGGCAAGCTCCGGTGTGGACGCGACAGCAACTGCCGCGGGCAAGAACGCGCCCGCGGCGCCTTCGCTTGGCACGATGGATCTCCACAGCGCCGACGTTGCCGGAATTAACGTGTTTCCTGCGGGCACGGATGCGCGCCCGCAAGTGGAATTGCAGTTGAGGGCGCAGCAACCGGTCACATTGCAGGGCACTGTCGACAACGATGATGTGGAGCGTGTTCTCCTGAATGTGCTGCGCGACAACAAGCGCTCCGATGCCGACGTCCGCCTAAACGCCGTCGAACTTCTGCGTGCCCGAAATGACGACCCCGAAGTCCGCTCTGTGCTGTGCCACGCAGTTCATACGGATCGCAACGCCGCCGTGCGCCTGAAGGCGCTGGAAGCCCTCAATGGCGCGGAGCCGCAGGGCTTGGTGCGTCAAACTCTGCTCGATGCGTTGGTGGACGACCAGAATCCGGGCGTGCGCGTGGAAGCAATCAACGCGCTGCGTCAGATGGCCGCGGAAGGGAAAGTCACCTCGGACGATCGCATGCTCGCGGTTCTTCGCGAGCGCGTGAGAAAAGATCCGAACACCTATATCAGACTTCAAAGCGCGGCGGCAATTCGTGATCTGGGGCCGCGCGAGAAATTCTAACCATGCTTAGGAAAAAGTCCGCGCCGATATCCCGCCGTTGGGTTGCACGATTCCCGAAAATCTCTGTTGCGCTCCTGCTTTGCGCAGGCTCGATTCTTTCCGGAATCGTTTTTGCCGAAGGACCAAAGCGGCCTGGCAAGCCGGCCGGCCCGCGGGTTACGTCGGATTTGACGGGCATGGTGGCAACGCGCGATGGCGAGCACCTCCGTCTCATCACCGACCTCGGCGAAGTTGTGATTCACACCAAGGCTTCGGGCAAACTGGAATACCGCGGTCACCTCGAAGCAGACGCTTCGCAAAAGGGCGCAAATCAACTGTTGAAAAGCTTTGTCGTGACGGCCCGCGAAACACCCCAGGGAGTATTCCTCAGGGGTCAAACTTTCGACCGCCGCTGCAGTGGCAGGTTGTGGGTGACGCTTGAGATAAATGTTCCTCGGAACTACAGCCTTGATGTTTCGACCGGAGGCGGCAGCATTGAATTGGACGACATCAACGGTCGCGTCGCACTGTCCACGTCGGGTGGCAATATCATGGCTGGAAACATCGGCGGACCCGCACGTCTTTCGACCGATGGTGGCCACATCATAGTGAAAAATGTGGCCGGCGAATTGGTTGCTGTCACCGGCGGCGGCCACATCACGACCGGTGCGATCACAGGGAGCGCTTCACTTCGCACGACGGGCGGGCACATTCGCGTCGCATCGGTGGGAGGGACGGCGCGCCTCGAAACTGGTGGCGGCAACATCACACTGGAGCGCTCCGGCGCCGAGCTTGTCGCCGAAACAAGCGGCGGCCAGATCGAAGTTGGAGAAGCTTCCGGTTTGGTGCGCGCAAAGACCGGCGGCGGCGGGATTCGGGTTGTGCGCGCTTCCGGCCCGGCGAATCTGCAGACTGTCGGCGGCAGCATTTACCTCACACAAGTGGATAGCGCCGTGAAAGCTTCGGCGAACGCCGGTGGAATCACGGCGTGGTTCGTATCGCCGGCAAAGCTGACCAGCACGTGCGAACTTCAATCGAACGACGGCGACATTGTTGTGTACTTGCCGCGCCAGTTGGCGGTGACAATCGATGCCTCGGTCCAGATGGGCGACGAGCACCGTCTGATTGTCGATCCCGCCTTTCCTTTGAAAGTCAGCTACGACGATTCTTCCATCACCTCGCGGACAATTCGCGCCGAAGGCGCTCTGAACGGGGGCGGCGAAGTCCTCCGCCTTCGAACGGTTGCAGGCGATATTCGCGTGGCATTGAGCGACACGAATAAGCAAATCCAGATATACAAGACGCAAATGGAGCAGCTCCAGCAACAATTGGATTCACAGCTCCGCGCGTTGGAAAAATCGCAGCAGTCGAGCGCGGATTCGTCCCAGCCGTAAGGAGGAATGGCTTCGGTGTTCGGGGACGCGCGGGTGGAAGATGCATAGGCCGGCTGGGACGGATGGCAGCGGATCATTCGAGCAAGAGTACTTCACTTAAGGGGGTGCGCTGTGGAGACCACGATACGAGGTACCCGGGCTGATGCTTTACCGTGGCGCGAGATTTCGGTGCGTGTTTCTTTTTTCGGACGCGCGATCTTGCTGTCGGCCGTTGCTCTCCTCTTCTGTTCCTCTGGTTCCGCGTCCAACGAAGTCTTCGTTCATACCTATCCCCTGTCGGCGGGCGGCAGCTTCCTTCTTGCAAACGTGAACGGCTCGGTCCAAGTGGATGGTTGGGACCGCGACGAGGTCGAGGTGCGCGCCGTGAAAACCTCGCAAGACAATGCGCACGACCTCGATGAAGTGAAGATCGATGTCGAGAGCAACCCGGGCCATGTTGCAGTTCATACGCGTTACCCTCGAGGCGAAGGCGCGGAAGTCGCCGTTGAGTATCACATCTACGTTCCCTTTCACGTCCTCCTCGGCGACATCGAAACCGTCAACGGCAGCGTGATCGTCCGTGGTGTCGATGGCGGCGGCGAACTGCATTCGGTGAACGGGGATGTCGAGGTGCTCAACAGCTCCGGCCGTTTCAGCGCGAAGACAACGAACGGCGATTTGCATCTCGAGCTTCGCCAACTTACGGATGGTGGTCCCATGAACATCGAAACCGTGAATGGATCTGTGGTGCTGGGGCTTCCATCGAACGCCCGCGCGGAGCTCAAGGTGCTCAGCATGAACGGCGAGTTGCGTTCCGATTTGCCGGTTATTTCGACCATCGGCTCGCCCGCGACACACGCATTCCACGCGAGTCTGGGAACCGGTGGAAGTCAGATTTCCGTTCGGACAGTGAATGGCGGCATCCGTTTGGTGCTCAAGCGGCCAAGCGCTTGATGGGGCGAATTCTCTTGAAAGTGAGGAATGTTCGCATGAACCATTTCCGTTTCTCGAATTTTGCAGGTCTGGGAGTACTGTTCCTGACTCTTGGAAGTGCCCCGCGCGCGCTTCCCAGCCAGGCGCCCCATCAAACGTCAACCAAACCTGCCCCACAGGCGGTGCCAGCTCCACCCTCCGCTGAGATCGACAAGCAATGCGAGGATTTGAATCTCTCGGCCGAGCGAATGGAGGAACTCGCCCGCGAGATCGATCACGAAATGCAGGGGAAGCTCGCTGGTCTTCAAGCAGATCTCGCCAACAAGGCCCAGAATCTTTCAGCCCAACTTCAAAGCAAGGAAGGCGAAATCCAGTTGCACGCGCAAGAGCTTTCCGCTCGGGCGCAAGAACTCGCTGATCGGATGAAGGACAAGATGCCGCAACTTCTGGCGCAGGAGCGCGAAATGTCCATGATGTCGATGGAGGAAGGCGGCGGGTGGCTCGGCGTAGAGATCGGCGAAGTGACGCCTGAAAAGGGGAAAGAGCTGAAACTTTCTTCCGAGCGCGGCGTTGTCGTCGGCGAGGTCGAGCCTGATAGCCCAGCGGCGAAGGCGGGCCTGAAGGCGAACGACGTAATCACGCAATACGACGGTCAAACGGTCGAAGGAACAGTTCAGTTCCGCCGCTTGGTTCATGAAACGCCTCCCGGCCGCACCGTGACGTTCGCCATTTGGCGCGACGGCGCTTCGCAAAACCTCTCCGTCGAAATCGGTGATCGCGGTGCCTTTTTCGAGAAGGGTGGCAACGGAAACATGGAGTATTGGGCCCGACCACATGCGTTCCCTATGCCAAGAGTCGAAGTCCACGGCTTTGGTCCTGATGAGATGGGAATGGGAATGATGGACCCGCACACGCCAATCCTTGGAATCAACGCCGAGGATTTGTCGGGCCAGTTGGGCGGATATTTCGGCGCGCCAGATGGCAAAGGAGTTTTGGTTCGCGAAGTACGCGCCGGGACGCCGGCCGAAAAGGCTGGCTTGAAGGCGGGCGACGTCATCATCAAGCTGGATGGCAAACCCGTTCGCACGCTTGCGGAATTGCGCGAAGGTTTGCGAAACGCAAGCGGCGACAAGCCCGTGAGCATTGGCATTATTCGCAAAGGCTCGGAGATGAGCGTTTCCGCGACGGTTGAGAAACCGCACACGCCAGAAATGATGCACATGACACATAGTGCGCAACTATAGAGGATTTCGGCTTCCCTCCCCACGCGCCTCAAAACAAATTGACCCGGGAAGCGAGTTTTGAATCCTTCCCGGGAGTTTCGGTTCCGGCACACCCCTGTCCGAAATCGGACAAGCACAAAGCCCTCCTCCTTGCTAGTCTCATGCAGCCAGCGTATTTCCAATGAGATACAGAACATCTCGCATGGCACGATACGTGCCGTAATCACAGCGAGGTAGAGAGGGCAATCATGATCCAGGACCTACGCTACGCCCTGCGGATGTTACGACATGATCTCGGGTTCGCTATCGTCGCAATCATTTCACTTGCGTTGGGGATTGGGGCCAACGCGGCTGTTTTTAGTTTCGCCGACCTTCTTCTGCTTCCGCGCCTGGGCGTACCTAACCCTTCCGGAATCATGGTGGTGCAGTCGCAATTCCGTGGCGAAAGCCTCGGTAACCTCACCAAGTATTCCTATTTGTCCTACCCGGATTTCGATGACTACAGGAAACAGAGCAATTCCTTCGCAGGTTTGTCCGCCTTCCAATTCTCTCAGTTTGGTTTCGCACCCGACAAGGTGTCGCAACCCCAAGTGAGATTCGGGGCGCTGGTGAGCGGCAATTTCTTCAATGTCTTGGACGTGCATCTCGAACTGGGGCGCGGCTTCCGTCCCGACGAGGACAAAGTAGTTGGACGTGACGCCGTGGTCGTACTCGGGCACGATCTCTGGGAAACGACGCTTGGGTCGGACCCTGACATCATTGGGAAGAGCATCTTCCTAAATGGTCTTACTTTCACGGTGGTTGGCGTGGCGCCGAAACCTTTCGGCGGGCCGAACAATTGGCTCCGCACCGACCTGTACGTCCCTTTGGCGATGCAACCCGCGCTGGCGGGCGAATCGCCGCAGAATGAGCTCGAAGCGCGTGGAAACCGAGCAATCATGGTGCTGGGGCGGCTGAAGCCGGGGATAAGTGTCGAGCAGGCCTCGGCCGAGGCCCAGGTGATCAGTCAGCGGCTGGCCCAGGCGTACCCGAATACAAACCGCACCTGTTCGTTTGTGGTTATGACGTACCGGGAATCCCAAATGATATTGCCCGTCATCCAGCTTTCCGTTTTCATGTCAGCGCTGGCTGCGGTGGTGCTGCTGATCGCTTGCGCCAACGTCATGAACCTGATGTTAAGCCGTGCTTCTGCGCGTTCGCGCGAGATTGCCGTGCGGTTGGCTATTGGTGCCGGAAAGGGCAGGCTGGTCCGCCAACTCTTGACGGAGAGCTTGGTGATCGCGATCCTCGGCGGTGCGCTGGGACTGTTTCTGGCTCAAGCTGGCGCGAGCCTGTTTTCACAATTGCGCGTTCCGGTCGACGTACCCCTCGTGATTGATGTGAAACTCAACCTTGAGGTGCTGCTGTTCACCCTGGTGGTCTCGGTGGCAAGCGTCATCCTGTTTGGCCTGGCCCCAGCGCTCCAATGCACGAAGCTTGATTTGGTTCCGGCTTTGAAGGCTGGAGGGACCGCCCTCGACAAGCGGCAGCGATTCCTGGGGAGGAATGCGCTGGTGATTGGGCAGGTGGCGTGTTCGCTCGTGTTGATGGTTGTCGCAACCCAGGCTTATCGCGGGTCTCGGATGATCATCTCCTCTCCTTCCGGCTTTCGGAAGGACCACATTCTAATTGCCAGCTTTAATCCCACGCTGGCTCGTGATTCGGCGGAGCAGACGAAGGAATTCTACCGGCGGTTGGAGGATCAGGCGCGGACCCTCCCTGGCGTAAAATCCGCGGCCTTGACTCAAGCAATGCCCATAGTCCCGGTATCATGGGTCAGGCGAGTGATTCCGGAGGGAGTCCAGTTGCCAAGCGGGACAGAGGCCCTCACCGTGTTTTCGAACATCGTTGGCGACGGATACTTCGGCACGCTTGGGGTGCCCCTCATCGAAGGTCGCGAATTCCTGTTAACGGACCGCGAGGACACCACCCGCGTGGTGATCGTCAACGAGGAGTTCGTCCGCAAATGGTATCCCGGGCAAAGCGCGATCGGGAAACGCCTACGATTGAATGGCCCGGATGGACCGTTTGTCGAAATCGTCGGCGTAGCGAAGCAGAGTAAATACTTATTCCCCATCGAATCTCCAATGGAATACATCTACCTGCCGCTGGCCCAGAACCCTGTCCCCGCGATGACCTTGCTGCTCGAAACCGAGGGCCCCTCGACTGGAGTGACCCAGCCGCTGCGCGATCTGGTAAGACGTTTGGACTCCCGCCAGCCGATTCATGGCATTCGGTCCATTGAGGAATTCCTCGACATACGCGTGACCCAGACATTCGGCCTGATGATGCAGGCCGTCGGCGGACTTGCTGTGCTTGGGCTGGCCATCGCGTTGATAGGAATTTATGGACTCATGACCTATTCGGTGAGTTTGCGCCAGCGCGAGATTGGGATCCGCATGGCAGTCGGGGCTGACGGGCCAACCGTGGTCAAGATCGTGATGAAACAAGGCATGATGCTGGCCGGCAGCGGAGTGCTGATCGGCCTGCTGCTAACCTTCGCTGCGGATAGACCGACTTCGGCCCTGGTCTACTCCCCGGGGTTCCATTGGCCTCTCGTCGCCGTGGTCACGCTCGCCCTTCTGGCCATGGCCGCGCTTGGCGCGTATATCCCGGCACGACGGGCTTCGAAGGTCGATCCCAACATCGTCCTTCGCCAAGAATGAACTCGAGCGCGAAGCCCATAAATCCGGTCATCGTTATGCCAAAAAAGTGTGGCGATTAGACGAGACGCCCTCCTTTGTTTTCAATGAGTTGCGCCAAGATTTAATTCCTATGATTGGCGATCAGAAATCCCGGATTTCCGCCTTTTGATTCGCGATCTGCGATGCTTCAAGCCAGGACTGTGAGCGAGCTGAGTCGCGGGAAGATCGACCCAATCTCCCCGATCATTGATACGCGCATAGACGAGGACGGCTCGGATAATCGAGTCGGCCGTGATCGAAACGCGATCCATGCGATCCATCAGGTTTTCCAGCACGAAGCGCAGATTTTGTTTGCGCCGCGTGAAGGGCCCATGGACGCGCGCGTGGCGATCGATGGAATGAATGATCGGCAGTATTGAAGTCCCTTGCAATGTTGATGGGGCTATGCCAGTGGATGAAGTCTTCCTCGATAGCCTCGCGTTCCGGGTGATTGCACACGCTGCACTTGCGCGAATGGCGTTCCGGAGCCACGCGGGATGGCGCTCGCTCCAATTGTGCCAATTCCTTGGAGCGTCTGTACTCCTCCGGTGGGACATAACACGGTTTGACTTCCACCGGTCGCCCGTCGTACGAGTCGTCCGAGTCAATCAGAGCTTCTGGATTATTGAGCGCGGCTTGCTGCCCGCTCGCGAGGAGATTTCGCATTCGCCTGTCCTTGTTCCTTCCTTGAGGCACATGAATTCTGCCCCGACTGACGCTGGCACGTCGCGCAGGTCGATTACAATTAGCAGATAGTAAACACCTAACTTATTGACCAATAAGGACCTAGCGGCATTCGCGCAGCGAGCTAAGCATGAGGGGTCGGAGACGCCTGGCAGGGTGGTATGAAATGTGTGGTTTCCCCAAGTGCAAGACGCGCATGTTGCGCGGAAAGACACCGCAAGGCAAAGACAGGAGACAAAGGTAACGGCGAAGGCAAAAGCGCCGGGCACAGGTCGCTGCGCCGACTGCCCCAAGAGGAGCAAACATACTGCGGCAAAAATGGCGGCGCACTATTCGCGCATGACTTCGGCTAGGGCTATGTCAGTGGCACTCGTACGCATCCCGCTGCGAGGAGTTGGGTCCAGGTTAGAACTTTTTCACGCATTGAAAACGAGAGGAATGGGGCGTACATTCGCTCGCTGTTGGAAGTAGAAAGCAGGTTCTCGTCTAGAGCCAGACGCTACGCTGACCGCCCGGGTGCGATCCCATGAGCCTTAAATGGAGAATGGTCGTTCGTTTCTCGCTTGGGTTCGCAATATTCGTGGCCGTGCTCTTCCTTCCCGCAGGTACCTTGAAGTATTGGCAGGGCTGGGCGTTTCTCGCGACTTGGTTTGTCCCTGGAATCACTGGATTGGGCTATTTCTATAAACACGATCCACAATTTGTCGAGCGAAGGATGAAGAGGAAGGAAAAAGTGCGCGAACAGAAGTTCATCATGATGTTCCTTTACATGGTTTTCGCGATCGCCTTTCTGCTCCCGGGGCTGGATCACCGATTCGGCTGGTCTCACCCGCCTTTATGGTTGACGCTCGTTTCGCTGGCCCTCGTTTTCGGTGGCTATATGCTGACCCTTTTAGTCATGAATGCGAACCGTTTCGCCGCGAGCACGATCCAAGTCGAGCCGGGCCAGACGGTGATTTCCACCGGGCCGTACCGCCTCCTACGCCACCCCATGTACTTCGGAATTTGCGTGATGATGTTGTTCGCACCCTTGTCGCTCGGCTCCTACGTCGCCTTGCCAGCCTTTGTCCTCGTCGTCCCGTTCGTAATTCTTCGCCTGCTGAATGAAGAGAAATTCCTTCGTCAGGAACTGCCCGGGTACACCGAATACTGCTTCCGCACGCGTTTCCGGCTAGAAGTTATCTCATAAACACATTTAAGCCGTTTATTGGTTGCGAGTTATGCAAACTAGCGTAAATCGAGAGCATGGACTTAACCGAGACGCAGTGGGAGAAGCTCAGGCCGCTGGTGGCTCCGAA
>Ga0371490_1000149_pt1 | contig 69205 bp, 54 predicted proteins | sample MB2SIPfraction_FD_207959 | JGI IMG/M metagenome (GOLD analysis project Ga0371490, IMG submission 207959) | Lab enriched peat soil microbial communities from McLean, Ithaca, NY, United States - MB28FN SIP fraction | ecosystem: Environmental > Terrestrial > Soil > Wetlands > Peat | place: USA... | reverse complement strand
TTCTCTGTTCTCTGTTCTCTGTTCTCTGTTCTCTGTTCTCTGTTCTCTGTTCTCTGTTCTCTGTTCTCTGTTCTCTGTTCTCTGTTCTCTGTTCTCTGTTCTCTGTTCTCTGTTCTCTGTTCTCTGTTCTCTGTCTTCCCGCTTCCCGATTAACCCCAATGTACGCAAAAAACCTCTATTTATACGCAAAGGCTTTTTGCGCGGCCAATCCACACAAAAACTGTGACTTATGGCTTGATTTTTTTATAGGGGCACATCGCGCAGGTCTCGGCAAAGGATTCATCGGGCGAGGTTGCCGGCCAGCCGATCATCACCAGAAACACATCGAGGACAAAGAGCGCGATGGCGATGTCGTTGAAGAGCGTTGCCTGGGGCAGGCGCGGCCAGAGTTGATTGGCGGCCCAGAAGAGAAAAGCAGTTGCCAGCAGAATGGCCTTGACGGCTTCTTTGAAGGGAGGCCGGTGCGCGGCCTGATAGGCAAGGTAGGCAATGGCGATCATCGCCAGTGGAAATGAGGCGAGAAGGTCATGGGCATTCGAAGGAAAGAGCTGGGGAGATAGATCCCACGCGAAGAGAACCACGGTGCTCAGGAGAGTGAGCGCGCCGAGGAATACGGGGAGAATTCGATGTGCTCGGTCGAGACGAATATACATAATCTATTTTCGCTCGGCGTTTCTAAAGGGGTCGTAAGGAAGCATGGAACGCTCAGTTTGATTTGCGCGCTGGGCATCGTTCGGTCTGGTTATTCTTCAGTTCTTAACATTGTTGATTCCGTACATCCTGTATTCATGTTTTGATGATTTAATCGTATTTCCGGAGGCTCTTGATTCAATTTTCCTCCAAAAAGCTGTAGACTGCCATTTACAGCGTAAGGAACTGATTCGATGGCTCGAACTTCCCCTAAACAGAAGCTTTTCACCGGCCGCGACCACTCCTGGATGCAGTTCAACCGGCGTGTGCTCGAAGAGGCCGAAGACCCCTCCAATCCTCTGCTGGAGCGGGTCAAATTCCTGGCCATTACCGGCTCCAATCTCGACGAATACGTTGAAGTTCGCCAGGCCGGACTCATGCAGCGCATTGAGGATGGCTATCGCGAACCGGGCTACGACGGCCTGCGCCCCGATGAAAGTCTTGCTATTCTGACCGCCGAGATTCACAGCTTTGTGGATGCGCAGTACAAGTGCTGGAACGAGCAGTTGCTGCCCGAGCTGCGTCAGCAGGGCATCCGCCTGCTGGAGTGGCGTGATCTGGACGAAGAGGCGCGCGCCTTTGCCCAAGGCTTCTTTCAGCGCGAGGTTGACCCCCTGCTCACCCCCATCAGCATCGACCCCGCACACCCCTTTCCCCGCGTGCTCAACAAGGCTCTCTGCCTGGCGTTGTTGCTCCGGCTCAAGCGCAAAAGCTCCGGCCCGCAAGTATTGGGCGTGGTCACCGTGCCCCGCGCCCTGCCCCGCTTTATCCGCCTGCCCGGAGCAGAGGGCGCATACGATTACCTCCTGCTTCAGGACCTGATCGAGCATAATCTGGCCGGAATGTACCGCGGTTACGAGGTGCTCTCCCGCGCCGCCTTCCGCGTCACCCGCAACTCCAACCTTTACTTCGAAGAGGAGGAAGCCCGCTCGTTACTTGAAACCATTCGCGTAGAGCTCCACAACCGCCGCAAGGGAGACGCGGTCCGCCTGGAGATCGAGACCGGAGCCGATGAGGAGATCGTCGAGCGACTCAGGGTCAACTTCGAGCTGGATCCCGATCAGGTGTTCCACGACGACGGGCCGGTGAATCTTTCGCGTCTGTTTTTCCTCTATTCCGACGTGAAGCGTCCTGATCTCAAGTTCCCACCCTTTACCCCCAAACCCTTCAAGCTCAGCCGCAAATCCGGCAACATCTTCGACGAGTTGCGCGGCCACGACGTTCTGCTCCACCACCCTTACGACTCCTATGACCCGGTAGTGGATTTCATTCAGCAGGGCGCCGAGGACCCGGCCGTGGTCAGCATGAAGCAGACCCTGTATCGCACCAGCGACGACTCGCCCATGTTCCAGGCGCTCATCGACGCTTCCGCCAATAAGGAAACCACCCTGGTTGTCGAGCTGATGGCCCGTTTCGACGAGGCCTCGAACATCCGCTGGGCGCGCTCGATGGAGGACGCCGGCGTGCAGGTCTTCCACGGCGTGGTCGGCCTCAAAACCCATTGCAAGCTGGCTATGCTGGTGCGCCGCGACGAGGACGGGCAAACCCGCCGCTACTGCCACCTGGGCACCGGCAATTACAACCCCGATACCGCCCGCTTCTACACCGACCTGAGCCTGTTGACCAGCAATCCTGTGTTCACCGAGCGGGTCCACATGGTCTTCAACTACCTCACCGCCCATGCGGAGATCGACGACTATCGCCCCCTGCTGGTGGCCCCCCTGACCATGGCCGAAAGCTTTCTGGGCTTTATTCGCCGTGAGCAGGAGCATGCCCAGGCCGGACGGCCCGCCCACATCGTGGCCAAGATGAACGCCCTGCTTGAACCATCGATTATCGAGGCACTTTATACGGCCTCGCAGGCCGGCGTCGAAATCGACCTGATCGTCCGCGGTCTCTCGATCCTGCGTCCCGGCGTCAAAGGACTCTCGGAGAGAATCCGCGTCCGCTCCATTGTGGGCCGCTTCCTGGAGCACTCACGCATCTTCCACTTTGCCAACGGAGGCAACGACGAAATCTATCTCGGCTCGGCGGACTGGATGCCGCGCAATCTCTTCGAGCGCTGCGAGGTGGTCTTCCCCGTCCGAGACCCGGCGGCCCTGGCGCGCATCCACGACGAGATTCTGCCCGCCTATCTGGCCGACACCCTCAAGGCCCGCCTGCAGCAGCCCGACGGAAGCTATGTACGCGCCGGCAAAGAGCTCAAGGACTTGAAGGCTTTCTCTGCCCAGGAGTTCCTCATGCAGTTGGCCGAAGGTAAAGCGGAGCTGCGCGCCATTCCTCAACTCGGCGCCGCCCGGCCACCTGCAAGAGCAGCCGCAAAGAAGACTGACTCCGACGCGACAACGGGTTCATGAGGTTTGACGGATTCTGAACACTTCTCAATGCATACGCTTGAGTCTGAGCCTTTGCCGAGGAATCTATGGCAACTTTAGGCCGGAGGCTTGCAGGGGAAGTAATCTCATCAAGAGTGCATGCGCAAGTACACGAGTTAGAGAGTGAAAATGGATGAAAAACGCGCAAAAAGACTCTACTTTGAAGTAGAGGTTTTTTGCGCAAAATTGGGTTATTTGGGGTGCGGATTTTCGATTATTAGAGGGATGTATTTGGGAACTGGATAAAAAACGGCCGGATTGACTGCTTTCCGTGTTACGATAAACGTTAAGCATGATTCGCTCATTTGCCGACGAAGAGACCGGGCAGGTATTCCATCGCCACCATAGCCGGCGGTATGCGGAGTTTGAGCGAGTGGCGTTCCGCAAGTTGATGCAGATTCACAGCGTTTCGCGAGTAGAAGAACTGTTTGAGCCGCCGGGCAATCGGCTGGAGAAGCTGAAGGGTGATCGGGAAGAGCTATGGAGTTTGCGCATTAATGATCGATGGCGAGTTTGCTTTGAGTGGAGGGATGGGGATGCCTATGAGGTCCAGATTGTTGACTACCACTGAGCCGGCGCTTGATGGCGCGGAAGTGGACGAGGGTGCGCGGATGGCTCCACTGCATCCCGGCGAGATGCTGCGCGAGGAGTTCATGAAGCCGCTGGGGCTGTCATCCAATGCGTTGGCGATGGAGTTGCGCGTGCCGGTGACGCGCATCTCGGAGATTGTGCGGGAGCGGCGCGGGATTACGGCGGATACGGCGCTTCGTTTGGCGCGGTACTTCAATATGTCGGCTGAGTTCTGGATGCGCTTGCAGATGGATTATGATCTTGAGTCTGCCGCGGATGCAGAGGAGACGGCGATTCACGAAGCGATTCGACCGCGCGCGACGCACTCCGTTCCTGTGGCCGCCGAGCAACGGGTGGTTGCCTGATTGAAGTTTCAGTAATTGGTAGACAAGTATTAGTCATAACAAGGAAACGAGTCCAAACAGACTATGGCCACGACTACGAACAAGGATTATTACGGCACGCTCGGCGTGAAGAAGACGGCGACGGCGGAGGAGATTCGCAAGGCCTTTCGCAAGGCTGCGCGGCGCTATCACCCGGACGTGAACCCCGGCGACAAGCGGGCGGAGGAGAAGTTCAAAGAGATCTCCGAGGCTAACGACGTGCTGAGCGACGAGAAGAAGCGCAAGGTTTACGACCAGTTGGGCTTCTACTCCGACCAGATTGACCCGGCGCAGGCCGAAGCCTATGCGCGGCAGAGCGCGGTCCACGGCATGCCGGTAGACTTCGGCGGCTTCGATTTCACCGGCTTCCAGAGTGGGCCGGGGCAGCACCGGAGCCATCATGCGGGCGGGGGTTCGGCGGCAGATACGGCGGCGGATTCAGCTTCATGGGGCAGCTTCAAGGACATTTTTTCCGGCATCTTCAGCGGGGCGCAGCAGCCGCAGCACGCGCGCGGCCCGCAGCCGGGGACGGATCTGGAATATCAGGCTACGGTGGACTTTTGGACGGCTATCCGAGGCGGCCAGGCTCGGCTCGAAGTGCATCGCCAGGAGGTTTGTCCCACATGCCACGGCCAGAGCTCGGCCGGCGGGCCTATACAGTGCCCGGAGTGCAACGGCACCGGCCAGGTGACGCAGATGGGCGGGAGAATGAAGTTCAACATTCCCTGTCCCAAGTGCAACGGCACGGGCCGCATTTCCAATGACTGCCCGACCTGCCACGGCGAGGGCGTGGTCAGCCGTAGCGAGACCGTCGAGTTTCGCATCAAGGCCGGCACGCGCGACGGGCAGCGCATACGTTTGCAAGGAAAAGGCAACGCGGGAGTGAACGGCGGCGCACCTGGCGATCTTTATCTCATCGTCCGCACCGGAACGCACCCGGTCTTTTCTCGCGTGGGCGACGATATTCATCTGACCGTTCCGGTGACCGTGCCCGAGGCCTCGCTGGGCGCCAAGGTGGATGTGCCCACCATCGACGGGCGCGCGCAGTTGAAAATTCCGCCCGGCACGCAGAGCGGACAAAAGCTACGTATGAGGGAGCGTGGCGTAGAGAACGCGCAGAATCCCGGCCAGCGCGGCGACCAGATAGTGACCGTCGAGGTAGCAGTGCCGCACCTTGCCGATGAGCGCAGCCGCGAGATTATGCGCGAGCTGGCCCGGCTGAATAAGCAGGACCCGCGCGCGGCGCTGTTTGAAAAGCTGTAGCCATGCTGAACCAACTGCTCGCTTTTCGCTCGCTGAGTTTTCATGCTGGACCATGTAAGCCACCTGCGGTGGGCTGGCGTTTTTTGAGTAGCGCTGATGGTGCGCTGTGCAAGTGTATTAAGGTAAGCTGATTCGGTAATCTCTATGGCCGCGAAACGCAAATCGAAGGGCGCGTACATGATCTCGGCGGTGGCCGAGATGTACGAGATTCATCCGCAGACGCTGCGCCTCTATGAGCGCGAGGGTCTGCTGAAGCCCTCGCGCACCGAGGGCAACACGCGGCTCTATACTGACGAGGACCTGGAGCGGCTGGAGTTTATCTTGAGCCTGGCGCGCGACCTGGGCGTAAACATCGCCGGCATGGCCATCATCCTGCAGATGAGGGAGCGCATGGAGGAGATGAACCGGCAGATGCAGAGCTTTGTGGAGTACGTTCGCACGGAGATGCTGACGCGCTTCTCACAGGCAGCGCCGGGCGCCGGGGCGATTGTGCCGCTACGCAAGCCGGCCGCTATACCCCGAACCAACACTACAGGCCGCAAAAGCTAAGATCCATAATTTTAAGCCGGCGGCTCAAGCCAATCCCCCTGTTCCTGCCTGATTTGACTCCTGTGTATCGGTACAGTGTATGGTGTATTGCGGGCTGAAACGAGACCGGAGACCGGATTGAAACGGGCATCCTTATGGATGCCTGTGAGCCGGAGCAGGCGGCGCCGGACGAGCTGCCCAGCACAGGGGATGATGGATCGATGACCGAGAACGAAACCAACTCACTGCCAGCAAACGCTTACTTGCCGCTGAAAGCCGGCGAAAGTTACCAACCTATCATTCCCGCGCCGGCCAAAGAGCCAGAGATTACGCTGCGCGCCGTCTTCTGGGGCGTACTGCTTTGCGCGATCTTCTCCGTCGCCTCGGCCTACTCCGGGTTGAAGGTTGGCCAGGGGATGGAGGCCGCGATTCCCATCTCGATTCTGGCCATCGGTTTGGCGCGCGCTTTCAAGCGCCGGACCAGTCTGCTCGAAAATGTGATCATCACCGGCATCGGCGCGGCCTCCGCCAGCGTGGTGTCCGGCGCCATTTTCACTCTGCCCGCGCTGTACATGCTGCACCTCGATCCGCATCCGGTGCAGACCATCTTTATCTGCCTGGCCGGGGGCTGCCTGGGCGTGCTTTTTCTGATTCCGCTGCGCCGCTACTTTGTGCGCGAGATGCATGGGCAGTTGCCCTTTCCCGAGGCCACGGCCATCACCGAGGTGCTGGTCACCGGCGAGAAAGGCGGCTCGCAGGCTAAGCTGCTCTTGCAGGCTACCGCCATCGCCGCTGTTTACGACTTTTTTGTCTCCACCTTTCACGTTTGGAAAGAGTATCTTGATTTTCAGTTCGTGCCGGTGATTCATTCCATGGCCGAGCGCGGCCGCATGGTCTTCCGCTTCGAGGCCATCAGCTTCATCATGGGCCTGGGCTACGTGATGGGAATACGCAGCGCCCTCACCTTTTGCGCCGGAAGCATTCTGACCAGCTTCGTGCTGGCGCCGCTGATCTGGTACTTCGGCAGCCATATCGACACCGCCGTCTACCCGGGCACCATTCCCATCGCCCAGATGACGGCGGCGCAGATCGTCCGCAATTATGTGAGATTTATCGGCGTTGGGGCCATCGCCATGGCCGGGATCATCGGCATTCTCAAATCGCTGCGCGTGGTCGCGGGATCGTTTGGCATCGCGCTGCGCACCTTCCGCCATGGTGAGGCCGCCGCACCGGAACGCACCGACCGCGATATTTCCATCATCTCCATTCTTCTTGGCGTGGTTGTCAGTTCTCTCGCGGTGGCGATTTTCTTCGGACGCTTGCAAGTCTCATGGACGGTATTGGCGTTGGGCCTGGTGTTGACTCTGATCTTCTCATTTTTCTTTACCTCGGTGGCCGCCAACGCCATTGCCACCACAGCCAACAATCCGGCCTCGGGCATGACCATGCTGACCATCATCATCTCCGCGGTGGTGCTGTTGAATTTTGGCCTCTCGGGAACCACGGGAATGTTCTTCGTGATGGCCATCGCGGGAATGGTGTGCACCGCGCTGTGCGTTTCGGGTCAGTTCATTACCGATCTGAAGGCCGGCTATTGGCTCGGCTCCACGCCGGCGGCTCAGGAAAAGGTGAAGTTTATCGGCGTGATTGCAGCGGCCATCACCGCCGGATTGACCATCATCCTTCTGGCTCAGGTTTATCAATTCGGCGAGGCATCGCCGGGAGACGCGCGGCAGATTCTGGCTGCGCCGCAGGCTTCCATCATGAAGGCCCTGGTGGTGGGATTCATGAATAACCAGCCAGTGGCCTATATTCTCTTCGGCATTGGCGCTATCATTACGCTGATTCTGGAAATGCTGGGCAAATCGTCGATGGTCTTTGCTCTGGGAATCTACCTGCCGCTGGAGCTGACCTCGCCGATACTCGCAGGCGGCGTGCTGTCGCACCTCATCAACAAGAAGTCGGAAAAGATTGGCGGCGAGCAAGGGAGCAGAATTCGCGAGCGCGGGGTGATTCTGGCTTCGGGGCTGATGGCGGGCGGAGCGCTGGGAGGCGTGCTGGGCGCGGCGCTGCATCTCTTCCCCTGGTATAGCGAGGATCTGATCACCACCCCGTTCTACACGAACGACCCTGTCTCGCAATCGGTTTCCGTGGTGATATTTGTTGGACTTTGTTTGTATGTGTGGATTTATTCCGTGAAGAAGGAGAAGGTGTAAGCGATGAATCAAGCGGACAAGTATATTGCTGATGCGGTTCTAGGAATTGACACGCTGTGGGGCGGGGACGTGATGAATCCCTCGGGCACGGGGCGATTTATAGCCGATTCGTGGTTCTCCGATTTTCCGCTGCCCGAAGCGTACACGCATCCGGCGGCGGCGAAGCTGCGCGCGGCGGGCGGCGTGTCTGTCAAGAATCGCGAGGCCGTGGAGGAGTACCTGCGCGCGATCAACTTGCCTGCGGCCATTGCCGGAGTGCGCCAGGAAGCGGCCAAGATGGAGGAGCTTCGCCGGGCTTATTTGATTGGAATGGCGGATTGCCTGGATGTGATGTGGGAGCTGGCCATGGAGGTCGTTGGCAAGGGAGATGCTGTGCCTTATGCGCGCTGCGTGTATGCGGCGACGGTGGGGCAGCCGGAGCCTTCACGGCCGGAGAAGAAGCGCGAGCGCGTGGCAGAGTTGCTGGGCCGCGCGGGGTATAAGGGCGAATTACTGGAGGCTGTCGATGTATGGCGACGGGAGCGTGTGACGCCCATGGCTTCGGTGCGCGCATTGAGTGCGGCGGTGATCGCGCATTATGACAACCTCAGCGCAAAGCATCTGCTGCCGCACTTACCGGTGGAATTCGCGCGGGTGCCGCGAGCTAACATCGACTTTCTGCCGATCAAAGAGGCGTGGTTCTCCGGTTCGATGAATTATATTGGGCGGGCGCGCAACAAGGACGACTCGCCGCAATACGAAGCCAGCTACGAGATCAATGCTTCGTTGCAGATTTCGTATCCGGAGTTTGAGCAGCTCATCAGCCACGAGGTTGTGCCGGGACATGTAACCACTTTCGCTTATTTGCAGGATTTGTACGTGCGCGGAAAGGCGGGATTCGAGGCGACCATCCTGACCATGAACACGCGCGCGGCGACTTTGTTTGAGGGAATCGCCAACAACGCGATTTTGATTGCGCACGGTGTCACGGAGATTGAGCAGTTACCCGACGGAGATACGCAGATCGGCGTGCTGCTGGCGCTGTTGCAGGACGACGCCAAGAATCAGTCGTCGTTTCTGACATGGGGCGAAGGCAAGCCGCAGGCGGAGGTGGCTGCCACGCTGCGCCGCGATTTCCTGGTGACGGAAGAGCGCGCCGATAAGCTGTCCGGCGCGTGGGGACGGCATCCGCTGCTGGGCCGGATGTATCTGCCCGCATACCGCTGCGGCACAGAAAAAGTCGCCGAACTGCGGCGGACGCATCCCGCGGGCAAGGTGCTTCCGGCGATTTACGGCTGCCACGGATTGGTGGACATACAGACGATTGATGAGGTGCTGAAGGGCTAGAGGATAACCCATAGGTCTTGATAGGACGACAAAGCTGGAACCTTGGGTACCCCCACCCGTATTTTGGATGCAAAATCCTTGTTTTCTTGAGGTTACAGACAGGGTTGCGCTGTAAAATCGTCATAACAAAGGAGTTCCCTGCAAAATATTCCTGGCAAAGGAGTTACGGGACGTTTTGGCCTCTTCTGGCTGCTTCCGCTGGTCTCCCTGGTCCCCAAATGCTAGGGACCAGGGGCACCCAGCGAAGAGGACGGGTCTGACGGCGATTTGAAGGAAGACTTCTGGGATCATTGTGCAACGAAGAAGTGAATTAATCTGCAACCACCTGCGGTGGGGCCAGACGCTCGCTTATCGCTCGCAAAGGCTGGGGTTCGTGGAATCCCCGGTCCCCAACTGCATGGGATTTCCATCCCATAGACGAAGACCTGTCCCTTCACCCCAGCGAGCAAAGATCGCTCGCCGGGGACCCCGAGTCCATGGGGACCCCGGACCTGTGGCACCCGGTCGACTTGACGGATATATATACTAATGGCACAATGGGTATATATAGGAGGAGACGCCATGGCTATACCACTGACCTCGATCCGGCTGGATACCAAGCTGGCAGACAAGGCCGTGCGCGTTCTCGGCGCCAAGTCGCGCACGGAGGCCGTTCACGTGGCACTGAAGGAGATCGTTGCTCTTCAGGAGTTCAAAGACCTTATGAAGAAGTACGGCGGCAAATGCTCCTTCGCGGGATGTGATGAGTGAGTGCGTAATCTTTGATACCTCGGTCCTCGTCGACCATTTAAGGACCGATCGTCATGCCCTGCGCATGGCGAATCTAAACGCTCTGGTGCGCAACTCGTCGGTCGTTCTCGCGGAACTTTTGCGCGGGGCTGTCTCGCCGGTTGACAAGAACATTCTGCATACACTCGAAAAAAACTACCCCATATTGACTCCAACCAGAAACAATTGGCTGGAGTCGGGCCTGCTTCTTGCGAAGATGCGCGAAGACAATAGATTCGATCCGAATAAGCTGCGCGAACTTCACTTTGATGTGTTGATCGCCTTGACCGCGCGGAGCTACGGAGCCAAGGTGATTACATCGAATCGCGCGGACTTTGAGTTGATTCGCGAGTACCGGGATTACGAGATGGAGGTCTGGTAGGCCTTCTTTCCCAGGTCCCCAACCGCGAGGGACCTGGGGCACCCGGCGAACCCGGCTGAGAATCATGGTACCCAGATCTTGGAACGAGACCTGGAGCACCCGCCCGCTCATCGCGATAAAGCTGCGATGAACGTGACACAGCTTCTCTAGGTTCAGATTGATTCTTCTGAGCTAATGAATGGGCTACCTACCTCACCCGCCCGCTCATCGCGATAAAACTGCGATGAACGGGGCACAGCTTTTTTTGTACTGCTTCCCATGGCTCATGTGATTCTTCGAGACTGATGAACGGGCCACCAACCTGGCCGACTCAGAGAGAGACGCGTCCGTCGTCTAGCTCAGCGAGGACCGATCACCGGCCTGTCTACGCCGAAAAGATCAGTCTCGTTGCTCAATACCAGAATATTGAAATGCGTCTTAATCATTTTTTGGTCTACAGTCTCTTGATATTCACCCTGGTCGTCTACTAGCCATACACAGTCTAGACCGTCTTGCTTGCTGTAATACCCGATCCGAAAAATACGCCCTTCATAGCCCGACCAATCCGGCTCGTTCGAGGTCACCTTGATAACCTTCACCACTGAAAGTGGGGGGATAATATCGGGTAATGACTTGGTCAACATGCAATCTCCTTCCAATAATTTTACTTATCAATTTCCTCCAAAGACGCTACTTTGTCAAAGTATGAACAAGTATGAAAATGGCAGATGGCCCAGGCATCGATTCTACATGCTTCGATCATAAGCCAAGATGAAAGGCTGTGCCCCATTCATCGCGGCTTTATCGCGATGAGTGGGCCGCGAAGTCTTGCCGTCCACTCTGACTCGATTTCAACCGCTCCTCGTACGCCGGTCGCGTAGTGGTTGAAGCTGCTCCATTGGTAGTCGCCGGGAGATGCAACCAATCCGCGCTTCACTGGGTTGCGATGAATGTAGCGGATCACTTCGGAGCGATCTTCTTCACCGTAGACATTGCTGTCAAAGTAACGTTGCTCCCAGAATTTCTCGCGCGGCCCTCTCAGCTTGCGCGAAGTGATCTGCTTTACGACTTTGACAAACTGGGCCACTAGAATCGATGGAGGCTCGTTGATGAGCAAATGGACGTGCTCGGGTATCAGGACGTAGGCGTAGATTCTTGCCTGATGACGCGCACGAGTCAGTTCCAGTACGGCCTCAACTGTGTTCTTGGGGTCTGACGCATCGAGAAGAGGGAGACGGTGAAAGCAACTGAAAGTGATGAAGTGGAGAGCTTCTGCTTTCTGGAACCGTTTCAGATCGTACGGCATGGGGCTATCATAGTCCGGCTACGATCTGACCTCAAGTTACCCGCCCGCTCATCGCGATAGGGCTGCGATGAACGGGGCACAGCTTCCTGACCACCTGCCCATGAACTGACCTCAAGTTACCCGCCCGCTCATCGCGATAAGGCCGCGATGAACGGGGCACAGCTTCCTGACCACCTGCCCATGAACTGACCTCAAGTTACCCGCCCGCTCATCGCGATAAGGCCGCGATGAACGGGGCACAGCTTTTTTGTGCAGCTTTCTTATACAGCTTCTCATAGTTCATGTGATTCTTCGGGGGTGATGTGCGGGCCACCTACCCTCCTTATGCTTACTCCTGTTCCCATGCTGCTGTTTAGCTGCAGCCGTTGGTGGTGCCGCAGCTCATGCAGCGATGGCAGGAGCCGTTGCGGACCATGATGGCTCCGCAGGTGGGGCAACTGGGGGCATCGCCCATCTCGTACATCTCGCGCATGGCGTCGGCGGCGTGATAGATGCCGCGGTCGTGGAGTTGCGGTGGTTGTAAGGTGCTTGCAGAGGCAGACTGCGCCTCGGGAGCAATGCCGCCGCCTGACGGGCCTATTCCGGCGCCGGCGTAGCTGCCTGACGGAGCGCTGACTTGATGCAGCCGCTTGGCTACCTCCTCGGCCAACTGGGCCAGATGGCTTTGCGCGTAGGTGTCCTGGTATGGATCGGTCTCGGGCGCCATGCTGGGCGAGGCGGGCAGTTGCGAGGCCTGCGGAACAAGCCCGGAGAAGAGCGTCAACTGCGTGCCGGAGAGAAAGCGCAGATCGAGCCAGCGGAAGATGTAGTCCATGAGGCTGGTGGCCAGGCCGATCTGCGGATTGCCCGTCCAGCCGGAGGGCTCGAAGCGGGTGTGGGCGAACTTGGCGCAGAGCACCTTGAGCGGCACGCCATGCTGCAGGGCGATGGAGATGGAGGTGGCGAAGGAGTCCATCATGCCGGAGACGGTGGAACCCTCCTTGGCCATCTTGATGAAGATTTCGCCGGGCTGCCCAGTGGGGTAGAGGCCGACGGTGATGTAGCCCTCGTGACCGCTGAGAGAAAATTTGTGGGTGACGGAGGCGCGCTCGCCGGGCAGGCGGTGGCGGACGGCGCGGGGTGGGCCGTTCTGGTCCTGCACGTCAGGGTTGATGGCGTCCTGCGTGCTCGAGGGCTGCAAGACAGGCACGGCAGCAGCCTTATTCATCTCCTCCAGCACGTGCTCGAAGGCGGTGTCGGCAAGGAGGACCGTCTGCACGGGAACCTCGATCTTTTCGCCGCTCTTGCTCTCCAGAACCTTGAGGTCAGCATCAGAGGCGGGCAGGCCCGCGGCCAACTGCTCCAGTACGCGCGCCCCGACGGCATCCAGAGTTGAGGACTCGTGGCGCGAATCCATGCTGGTGTTCAGCGGCTGAGTTCCCTTGGAGCCGTCGCGGTAGATGGCTACCGCCTTGATGCCCTGACGCCAGCTCTCGGCGTAGGCTTCGGCGATGTCGTCGACGCTGGCCTCGTGGGGCAGATTGACGGTCTTGGAGATGGCTCCGGAGAGGAAGGGCTGCGCGGCGGCCATCATCTTGATGTGTCCCATGTAGTGGATGGAGCGGGTGCCCTTGGTGGGCTTGAAGCTGCAATCGAAGACCGCCAGGTGCTCGGGGCGGATGCCGGGCGCGCCCTCGATGGTGCCGGTGGCGTCGATGTAGCTGACGATGGCGTTGACCTCCTCGCTGGAATAGCCCAGCTTGAAGAGGGCTTCGGGAACGGTGTTGTTGACGATCTTGATCATGCCGCCGCCCACCAGCTTCTTGTATTTGACAAGGGCCAGGTCGGGCTCGATGCCGGTGGTGTCGCAGTCCATCATGAAGCCGATGGTGCCGGTGGGGGCCAGAACCGTGGTCTGGGAGTTACGATAGCCGTACTTTTCGCCGTAAACCAGGGCTGTATCCCAGCTCTCGCGGCTGGCTTCGATGAGGGCGTCGAGCTGGGGCACGTTGAAGGGATCGCCGCTCTGGCGCGACCGGCCGATGTTGTTGACCTCGGCGCGGTGCATGCGGATCACATCGAGGAAGGGCTCGCGGTTGACGTAGAAGCCGGGGCAGGCGCCGCCCTGGTGATCGACATTGGCAGTCAGAGGCGTTGCTGAAGTGATCGGCGGGCAGCTGGCTGCCAGAATGGCCGATTGCAAGTAGGCCTGGCCGGTGAGGATGGCGGTGAGCACGGCGGCCATGTCGCGGCCGGCGGCCGAGTCGTAGGGCAGACCCATGGACATCAGCAGCGCGCCCAGATTGGCGTAGCCCAGCCCCAGGGGCCGGTAGTCGTGGGAGTTGCGGGCAATCGACTCCGTAGGGTAGCCGGAGTTGTCCACCAGAATCTCCATGGCGGTAATGATCACGGAGATGGCGTGCCGGTAAGCGGGAATGTCGAAGCCGCCCGAGGGAGTGACGAACTTCATCAGGTTGAAACTGGCCAGGTTGCAGGCCGAGTTGTCCAGGAACATGTACTCCGAGCAGGGATTTGAGGCGTTAATGCGCGCCGTGTTTTTCGAGGTGTGCCAGCGGTTTATGGTCGAGTCGAACTGCATGCCGGGATCGCCGCACAGCCAAGTGGCCTCGGCAATCTTGTGCATGATCTCGCGCGCCTTGTAGGTCGAAACCGGGGCGCGGTCTTTGACGGTGTAGGTGGTGACTTCGCCGTCGTTCTCGTAGGCGCGCATGAACTCATCGCTGACGCGGACGGAGTTGTTGGCGTTCTGGAAGAAGATAGAGGAATAGGCCTCTGAATCCGGCCCGCTGCCATCGTAGCCGGCCTCGATGAGGGTGTACGCCTTGGCCTCTTCCTTGGCTTTGCACTCGATGAAGTCGATGATGTCAGGGTGATCGGCGTTCAGAATCGCCATCTTGGCCGCGCGGCGCGTCTTACCGCCGGACTTGATGACTCCGGCAAAGGCGTCGAGGCCGCGCATAAAGCTCAAGGGTCCGCTGGCTGTTCCGCCGCCTGAGACAGATTCCTTGCTGGAGCGCAGGGAGCTGAAGTTGGTGCCCGTGCCGGAGCCGAATTTGAAGAGCATGGCCTCGGTCCGAGCCAGCTCCATGATACCGGCCATCGAATCCTCAACCGAGTTGATGAAGCAGGCCGAGCACTGCGGATTGTGGTAGCCGCTGGCGGAGTAACGCACGCCGCCGGTTGAGGGGTCCCAGTGCCAGTTCTGCCCCTCCGCATCCGGCTCCAGGCGGTCGCAGCCCACGTTGAACCAGACCGGGGAGTTGAAGGCCGCCTTTTGGGTCAGCAGCATGTTGGCCAGCTCGTCGTGGAAGATGGCCGCATCTTCGGGTGTGGCAAAGTAGTTGCCCGCCATGCCCCAGTCGCGGATGGTCTCCGCCACCCGGCTCACCAGTTGACTAACCCCTTTCTCCCGCTCCGGCGTTCCCAGACGCCCGTGAAGGTACTTGGAGGCCACGATGTTGGTCGCGGTCATCGACCAGTCCGCCGGCACCTCGACATCCTTCTGCTCGAAGATGATGTTGCCCTTCTGATCGGAGATCGACGCGGTGCGCCGCTCCCACTGAAGCTCGTCATAGGGGGAGACGCCCTCGGTGGAGAAGCGACGGGTGAAGGTCAGGCCCCTCTGGGTTGGGGGAGTCTGCTGGGCGGCGGCGGAAATTTGAAACTGGACCTCATTCATGGAATCCTCACAATCGGCAGATACAACTGAAACATCGGCCCCTCTCCAGCGTAGGGCTGCCTGGAAAAGGTCAGGGATCATCTCGGTCGAAGAACGGGAAACGGGGATAAAAAGTACCGCGAATTCTCTGTTCTCAGCAGCCTCTCGGTGGAACTATCACACCGGAGATCGTTACGAACCGTTTAAGGCCGCAGATGAAAAAGTACCTCTGTCTGTTGTGCTTGTCAACAAAAAACCACAACATCTTGTGTTTTCTTAACATTTCCGGTATCAACTTGCTAAACAAAGGCATTTGCCTGTGGAAAGCTCCAAAGCCCCTTGCAGGACGCGGGTTTCCGATTGTTAAAATTTGCCCAAAATTTGGTGCAACCTCCGGGGAATGCGGGAACACCACCCCAAAGCCAAGCCTAGTCCTCGCGGGAGCCGGGGACAAGGCGCAGAAACGGTGCAATCTGGGGGAAATCGGTGCAGATGTGGACAATCCGGCACTTGGCCAGCCGTCTAACCAGTTCTCAAGGGATCTAATTCGGGTGATTCGGGACTCCGCTATCGACGGCGTTGTAGTGCAAGGGATCCGGGTCAATTTCGCCTTTGCCTTTGTCGGTCCCGAATGTGCAGCGCTGCCCACCAGCAACAATGACCTGGTTGTCTATCCCAATGTATTCGCGGCTTAGGCAATTGACGATCGACTGATGATATTGCATCAGGAATTTGCTTAAGTCTGCTTCGTTGAGACGTTTAAGAGCTTCATATTTTTCATCTCTATCCGATGTAATTGGTTGTCCACCTTTATCCGATGTAATTGGAAAGCCGTAGCCCAGATCGATGGCCGAGGGAACCACCATGGCGTCCAGGAAGACCAGGCTCTGCGTATAGACCTCTTTGGGGTTCTTCGGGTGCTTGACGATCATATTCAGGCCGGGGATTTCAATATACGGGTCGAAGGGCCTCCAAGGCGGCTGACTGCGCGCCAGCACGGAGCTCATGGTGGAAAGCTGAAGCAGCCGCAGCGAGTCCAGGCGCACATGCGTGTTCACGGAGTGCGCGGCGACACGGGAGTTCAGGTCGTCGGAGGTAGTCGATGCTCCCTGCGTATAGACGCTCTGACCGTTCTCCTTTGAATTAACCTGCACATCAAGTTCGGCTCCATAGGCACCGGAGAGGGTATGGGCGGTGACGGTCAGGTCGAGTTCCCGGCCGATGTGGGCCGTCACCTTGGAAGGATTCAGCGTGGCGCCGAGCGCGGTCAGAATGGCGATGGCCTTATCCGGGGAGATGCCAGTGAACAGCGAGGTCAAGCTGGCGCCGCTGCCGGCCTGTGTTCCCAGGTTGGAGAGGAGAGTATTGAGCGATGCGGTTGGCGTGGCATCAAAGTAATTTTGCGTCGCGGTGTTGACAATGCCCTGCTGACTGCCGAGCACCTTTAAATTGACGAGGCCGCTGTACCCATAGCCTTTCACCTTGCTATCTTTCGCCCTCAGGATATAGCCGATGTGTTCTTGCAGGTCATGCTGCAACATGTTCAAATCCTGATTGAAGGCGTTGACCAAAGGATTGAAGGCGGAATCGAGCGTATCGGCCGCCATCGGCTCATAATATGGATCGAAGTCGTCGGGATACATCACCATAATCTTGTACTGAAAAAGAAAGTCGGCCAGTGCGGCGCGAAATTGGCCGAGCGTGCCTGTGCTGAGCGGCGACGAGCTTGGCTTGAGAAGGACTCCGCTAAGAACGTCGCGCATACATTCGAGCTGAAACCTCTCTGGACTTTGGTCAGTCGGTGTCGTTGACGACCCCTTGGCTTTCTTTCCAGAGCGATAGGAGTCGTAGATATCAAGATCACGCTGCTGACAAGACTCAGATGGGTTAACCGCGTTGGGGTCCTCTTTTATCTTCATCTTGTACTTATCGAGCGACTTTTGATAGGCTTCGTGTGCAGATTTTCCGTTGTCCCCTTCCATCGCGTCTAGCAATGGATCCGTATTGCTGGCCGGATCCTTCAAGGAGATAAAGGTCACAAACATGTCAATAAGATTTGGTGTCAGCGGATAATACAAGGTCGAATATCCCAGCCCATATCCAGTTGTTTGTATTGAATCCTTATTGGAGGGATCTGCAACTCGCTTCACTGTCCCCCCTTGAACCGCGCCAGCCGTGTTTGGAGTAATCCTGGTCGAATAGGAAAGATACTCTCGCAAGAGCGGATCGATATTGTCGGGGTTGGCAAGCAGGGTAGAAAGGTATTTCCAACCTGCTTGGCGGGATCTGTCGATGGCCTGATCATATTCCGCCGCGGCCTGCTCGATCTTGGTGGACGCATCCTCAATCCTCCTGGAGGCTTTGTCTGCACCGTCTTGATCGTCGGATGCCAACTGCATGCTCCAGGCATTGACCGATACCTGCGGGCGCGGCTGGTCGATTTTAGCAATCATTTGCCGGGCTTGGTGTATGGCATTCTGCCGCGTTTTTTCATCTGTATCGGCGGAGTCGGAGAGAATAACAAGATCGGGAGCGAGCGCCTGGGCGTTGACGTTGGGCATTGCGTTGTTGACGATGGCGGCTACAGCAGCCACAGCGACCGGGTCGTGAACGTAATAGAGCCGCTGCACGAAGTTGTCCACATGGGGCGAGGAAGCGATTGCCGGAGCGGCGATGGCGCGAGCTGTCTTGCCAACCAACTCTTCATACTGCTTTCGCAATTCGGGAAGCGACTTGGGTTTTTCTCCCATCGCCGTTGCCGCGGCACTTTCCGCATCGCTGGAATCGGCGGAGGTGATCAGTAATTTATTGTCACCTACCGCGGAAATCTCTAAAATCCCAGGGATTACATTGACAAGTGCCTGAGCCACATCGCAAGCCTTGTTAGTCCCTTCAGTAAGACTCACCGTGAACACGTGGCCAAGAACGGCGAGCTTTGTCACCTTCTCGACGAGATCATCGGTTGAAATCTGCGCCTGCGTGTGTTTGGCCGGGGCTAAGACCACCTTTGTTGAATCCAGCACGAACGCAAGGCTGTTGGAAGAAGTAGCGGTCACGCTGGTGACGCCGGGGATGGAGCCGTTGAGGAGGCTGGCGATCTCCACGGCATTGGTAGTTCCCGCAGGAACCTTCATCGTAAAGGTGAAAGACTTTGCCCTCGACGCGCCGGCAGCGGGGTTGGGGGACTTGTCTGGCGCGACTGAGGCAGTTGACGCAACCGGCTTGGCGGGCGCACCAACAATAGCGGCCGCGCCTACGCCGCTGAGGCTTACCGTCTGGGGCGAGCCGGAGAAGTTGCCGGTCACCGTGAGCGAGCCGGTACGTGCGCCAAGATTGGATGGGGTGAAGGTGACCGAGATCGTGCAACTACTCCCAGCAGCAACCGAAGTGTTACAGGTGTTTTTCTGGGTAAAGTCGCCGGTGGTGGCGATCTTTACGTTTAGCGCTACCGCACCGCCGTTGCGGAACGTGACTTCCTGAACGGCGCTGTCGGTGTTCACGGCCTGACTGACAAAATTCAGCATGGCGGGAGTGAGCGAGGTGATCGTACTTGACGCGGGAGTCGTGGTAGTTGGGGACTTGTACGCATCCGGGTGGAGGGTGCAGGTGGGCGAGTGTGGGGATGGAGTAGCGCTATTATTTGCGGCATCAGTTGCTGTTTTGGAGGCGTCACTTTGGTTCGTTGTGGTTTTTGGTGCCGTTGTGCCGCCGGAACTACTTTGCGCCAGAGCGGCGGGAATGAACAGAACACACGGCAGCGCGCTTATCAAACTCCGTACTATACGCATGATTTTTCTAGCCTCCAAGGAATTGGTTGCGTATGATGCGCCTGGAAATATTTGCCGGACCCCGGGCTCGGCCCTTATAGACCTGCATTGGCTGATGTGGATTGCGGTGAATCCATGAACCAGGTAAGCCGCAAATTAGTTGTGTTTGATTGTATGGTTTACCGCAGTCCCAGCAAAGGGCCATGACTTTTTTATTCAAAATAAATTACTATAGTAACTTTCAAAGGTTACCATGCAGCGGTTGTCTATAACGCTAAACGGCCCCACGCGAGATCGCGTGAGGCCGCTGGTTCGTTCCGGTTGTCCGCCAGCCAGGAGCGGTTTGGTTAAGAGGATAGGAATCAGTTGCTTTCCTTGGTCTCAATCCTCATGCCATAGAAGGATCTGCGCACGAAAAAGACCGAGACCAGGAAGAATGCGACGGCCAAAGACTCAGCGAGGACCGGGTTCTTGGCGCTGAGCGTCACGGCCAGTTCGACAGCCAGCAATCCGAACAAGGTGGTGAACTTGATGACTGGGTTCAGTGCCACCGACGAGGTGTCCTTGAAGGGATCGCCGACGGTGTCTCCGATGACGGTTGCGTCGTGCAGAGGCGTTCCCTTCTGTTTCAGGTCAACCTCAACGACCTTCTTGGCATTGTCCCAAGCGCCGCCGGCATTGGCCATGAAGATCGCCTGGTACAGGCCGAAGATGGCAATGGAGATCAGATAGCCGATAAAGAAGAACGGCTCAGTGAAGGCGAAGGCCAGGGTAGCAAAGAAGACGGCGAGGAAGATGTTGAACATTCCCTTCTGCGCGTACTTGGTGCAGATTTCCACCACTTTCTTCGAGTCGGTGACCGATGCCTTCTCCGCGCCTTCCAGCTTGATGTTCTTTTTGATGAACTCGACCGCGCGGTAGGCGCCGGTGGTGACCGCCTGCATGGAAGCTCCGGTGAACCAATAGATCATTGCCCCGCCGGTGATCAAGCCGAGCAGGAAGGGCGCGTGCAGCAGAGAGAGATTATCTTTGCCGACGGTCAGTCCGTGGGTCAAGGCCATGATGATGGAGAAGATCATGGTGGTAGCGCCGACCACGGCGGTGCCGATCAGCACCGGCTTGGCCGAAGCCTTGAAGGTATTGCCGGCTCCATCATTGGCCTCCAGCAGGTATTTTGCGCGTTCGAACTTGGCGTCGATGCCGTAGTCCTTCTTCAATTCTGCTTTGATGCCGGGAAGCGTTTCGATCAGCGACAACTCGTAGACGGATTGAGCATTGTCGGTAACCGGACCGTAGGAATCGACAGCAATGGTGACCGGTCCCATGCCCAGGAAGCCGAAGGCGACCAGGCCAAAGGCGAAGACGGCTGGAGCGAGCATCAGGGCATCCATGGATGGGCCGGTCGAGAAGAAATAGCCCAATCCCATGAGCGCGACCATGCTCAGTCCCAGCCAGTAGGCCGAGAAATTGCCGGCCACGAGTCCGGAGAGGATTCCCAGGGAAGCTCCGCCTTCCTTGGCGGAGGTGACGACTTCCTGCACGTGGGCCGAGTTGGTGGAGGTGAAGACCTTGACCAGTTCGGGGATGAGCGCGCCGGCCAGGGTTCCGCAGGAGATGATGGAAGCCAGCTTCCACCACAGCGTTCCGTCGCCGAGATCGGGGATCATCAGGTAGGTGACGATGTAGGTCAGGATGATGGAAACGATTGAGGTGATCCAAACCAGCGAGGTCAACGGCGCCTCGAAATTCATCTCGTCGGCGTTCTGATATTTCGCCTTGGCGATCAAGCCATTGAGGAAGTAGGCGGCCGAGCTGGAGACCAGCATGGCGACGCGCATGACGAAGATCCAGACCAGCAGCTGCACCTGCGTTTTGGGCTCATGAACGGCCAGCAGAATGAAGGTGATCAGGGCCACGCCGGTGACGCCATAGGTTTCAAAGCCGTCCGCCGAGGGGCCGACCGAGTCGCCCGCATTGTCGCCCGTGCAGTCGGCGATGACGCCGGGGTTGCGGGCATCGTCTTCCTTGATCTTGAAGACGATCTTCATCAGGTCGGAGCCGATGTCGGCGATCTTGGTGAAGATGCCGCCGGCGATACGCAGGGCCGCGGCGCCCAGCGATTCGCCAATGGCGAAGCCGATGAAGCAGGGGCCGGCGTAATTAGCCGGGATGAACAGAAGGATACACAGCATGATGAGCAGCTCGACGGAGATCAGCAACATGCCGATGCTCATGCCGGCCTTCAGGGGAATGGCGAAACATGGATACGGTTTGCCGCGCAATCCCGCGAATGCCGTCCGCGAGTTGGCAAAGGTGTTGACGCGAATTCCGAACCACGCCACACCGTAGCTGCCCGCGATGCCAACCAGGCTGAAGCCCAGGATGATGGGCAGGGTTACCCAAACATTTCCCACAGGCGCCAGCCAGCCGAAGTACATGGAGATAATGACCGCGATGAAAGCCCAGAGGAGAAGAATGAATTTGCCCTGCGTGATCAGATAGGTCTTGCAGGTTTCATAGATCAGCTCGGAGATCTCGCGCATGGAGCGATGAACCGGCAGGTTCTTCAACTGCTGATAGATCACCAGGCCGAACAACAGGCCGCCAGCACAGAAGAGCAACCCGATCATCAGAAGGGATCTTCCGTCAAGCCCAAGAAAATTAACGCTCGACAAATCCGGCAGCACCAGGCTGGCTTCGCCTCCGCCCGCACGCTCCTGCGCGTTGGCGCATGCGGGAAGCAGCAGCGTGCCCAAGCCAAGGACGGCTGCGATGGTTTTCGACGGACGCCTCAGAAACGCTCCGGCGCCTGCCTTGATGGCGCCGATGCTCTGGCGCGCAAAGAAAAAGGCCACCACGAGCGAAAGCGCGCTGACGGCCTCAAAGAGATACACCGAATACTGAGCAGTCACATATCCTCCAAGCAAAATTTTGATGGTTTACCACGAGCGAATCCGGGAAGCGCTACAGATTATCCCGGAAACAGGGCCATCCGAAGGCTATCACCCGCGTATGACACTGTCGAGTGATTCCAGTCACAGAAGCCGCAGAGGCTTCCGGAAGTGATAACAGCGGCCCAAAACGGTAGTAAGGGGCATTGGACGGCTAATGATGCGGGAGAGCATCCTGTACATGAGTGCCAGCCACTTCCAACGGAGAATCCAGTACCTTCGTATGATTCATAGAGTTCTTCATGCAGTACGCCGTTTCAAGCACATAGACGACCTCTTTTACTCGCTGATAATGGAACCGGCTTTCCACGTGCCATTTGAGCCAGAGCGCCGAGATGTAGGCAAACGAAGCAACTGCTCCATATACTACAAAATCGTGTGAAGTCAGTGCATCGAGGATTGATTTTCCACTGGAGAGCAGACGCCATGCTGCGACCAATACTGGCACCAGACTGACGATAATCAGGCTAATAACCGCTTTGGCCGCATACCATACTGAAGACATCATCCGCACATGCGCCTCGTTTCTTACGATCTCACCGCACTTCCTTGGCGCTACCCATTGCATCCTGATCTTCAGGACGTTGATGAACATCTTCGAACAGCCTGTCCAATCCTTGTCGCTCTTCCAGGGAACCATTCGGGCCAGATGAATGAGTTTCCGCGATTCAAGATACGCTTTAATGTGTGAATAAGGAAAACGGGCGCCGTATGAGGATGCTATCCTTGCGGCTTCAACCCTTCCCAATGCCTCTGAGGATCGGGGAAGAATATGATCGAGAAGTTTTAGAAAGCGGATTCTGATCCGCCAACGCCATGATTCCGGTCCAGAAACGCGCGTCTGTACCTCATAGTGCTTCAAGCCATTCTTGGGGATATCCCTGAGCTCCCGCTCCAGGCTTTTCCGGTCTGGCCGCTTCGGATCCAACCGGTGAAATATCCCACCGACGACGTACGCAACGATGAATAGAATCCATGCATGGAATGAATCTACCGATCTTGTCAGCAGGAGACCGAAGGTCGGCTCGTTGTGCTGCGCGCCTTGCCCGAAAGCATAGAGAAAACATGTCCCCGAAGTGATGACCAATGCGCAGACAGCGATGATAAAGATAATTCCTATCAGACTGCCGAGAACGTCTATCAGAAAATCTCGGGCCAGGTTAGACGCCGATTGCAACCAGTCCGGGGAACTTGAATCGGGACGCTGTGAACCATCATCGCCGCCGCTGGGGTTGGGAATTGTCGTAACTGTCTCCATTGAAATTCGTCCTTTCTCTTTCAAACTCAAGCGGACTTTCTCAACAGAAGCAGTGTGCGAGACCGCCCAGTATGCAACTACGGATTATGCCACAACGCGTTTTATTCTGTGCAAATATTATTTGTCAAACCTGTATCTACGAAGGACTTCTGTCAGAGCATAGCTCTACCGGCTTGGCTACTCGGCGTGAAACACCACGTCAAATAGCAGCAGGCTGACCGTGGTAAAAATGATGTCGTAGCCGACGAGCATTTTGATCCACAGCGTGGGGTCGCTTTCGCCGGTGAGGATGGCGGTGGTGGCCTGCACCATGGCCAGCAGCGCGGGAATGAAGATGGGAAACAAGATCAACGAGAGCAGCAGCTCGCGGTTGCGGCTGCGGATGGAGAGCGCGGCAAAAAAGACACCGTTCGCTACCAGCGCCCATGTGCCCAGCGGCAGTACCAACGCCAGCAGCCACGCCTGGCCGGCGATGTGCAGGTTATAAAAAATAAAGAATACCGGCGCCAGAATGAGCTGAACGATGGTGACAAAGAGAAAGTTTGCCAGAACTTTGGCCAGGTAGAGTTCTGCGCCCGGAGACGGCGTCATGCGCTGCGCGTCCAGAACCTGGTGGCGGATCTCGCGCGCCCAGGCCTGGTTCAGCGCGCTCACCGAGGCGAACAGGATGGCCACCGAAAGCACGCCGCCCGCGATCTGCTGGGAAAACGTCCCGCGCGGTTCAAACGCCATCGAGAAGAGCACGACGACCAACAACGAAAAGAAAAGCATGGAGACAAGAGCGTCCAGCGAGCGCCACTCGATGCGGAGTTCTTTGACGAGGTGAGTCCAGAGGGCGCGAGTCATCCTGCGTGTCCCTCCGATTCTGGTGCGGCGGATTTGGTCAGGTCGGCGGTCTGGGCCTCTGTGGCGCGAAGATAGTCCGCGGGCGAAAGGATGAGCTGCGTTCCGCGCGTGCCGGCGGAGACGCTGATTTTGTCGAAGAGAATCGCCGTCTCCTCGACGAAGACAGGAAAGGGCTTTTTCGCGCCGAAGACCGTGACCCCGCCGCGAATGTATCCGGTCAGCGGCTGTACGTCTTTCAGAGAAACCATCTCCGCTTTGCGCAGGCCGGCCGCGCGGGCGAGCTTCTTGAAGTCCAACTCCGCGTTGCCGGGAATGACGGCAAAGATATAGGAGTTGGGACCGCCCGTGGTCAGCAACGTCTTGAAGACCTGCTCCGGCGGCATTCCGATCTTTCGGGCGACGGTCAGGGCGGACAAATCATCTAGATCGACCTCGTACTCCTGGAGTTCGAAGGGAATGCCGAGAGATTCGAGCAGGCGCGCGCCATTGGTCTTCATCGCGTGGGAGACCCCGGCTCCAATGAAATTAAACGCCCGGCATGCAATGTGAGCACCCAGTCGGCGATCGGCGCGGCCAGCTCGCGCTGGTGGGTTGTCAGGACAATTGTCCGGTTGCCCTGCCGAAAGCCGGCCAGCAGCTCGACCATCTGATGAGCAGAGTCTACGTCCATGTTGGAGAATGGCTCGTCGAGTAAGAGCAATTCCGGGACGGAAAGCAGCACACGAGCAAGAGAAGTGCGCTGACGCATGCCCTGCGAATACTGGCCCAGGATGCGGTTGAGCTCCGGGTCCAGGCCCACCTGGCGCAGAGCTTCGGCCGGCGCGAGGCAAGCGCGGCCGGGATAGAGGCTGGCAAAGTAACGCAGATTTTCTTCGGCGGTCAGCTCGTCGTAGAGCATGGCTGCATGGCTCATGTAGCCGATGCGCTCGCGGGCTTCGTGCGGTTCGTAATTGCCGAAGACGCGAACGGTTCCGAAGCTGGGGCGGAGCAGGCCGGCGAGAATGCGCAGCAGGGTGGACTTGCCCGCGCCGTTTTCGCCCAGCAGAACGTAGCAGCGGCCCTGCTCCAGATCCACAGAAATCTGGCGCAACGCGGCAAAGGCGCCGAAGAGCTTGGAGACCTGGTCGAGGCGGGCGCAGAGTCCTGCGTGGATGGCGAAGGCTTCGGAACTGGTTGGTGGGCTAGCTGGCATTGTCGGTGGCTGGCGGCGTAGTGGATTTTTGCTGGCGATGATTCAGGTAGAGCGCGAGAGGAAACGAGGACATTGCCAGCAAACAAAATGGAATGAACCAATATATATCAGCAAAATCCTTCCCAGTGATCTTCCAGTGCAAGCGAATACTGGCATAGGACAGAATGAATAGACTGATCAGTAAAAGAGTGAGGCATATAAGCAAGTTCCGACGAACCTTCTTATGCCCGCTTCGCTTCAATTCGTCGAAGCCAAGCAATGTCACGGACATTCCGATAACCAAAATCAAATTAATGATGAAAGGATGCGTACCGAAGTATTGAGCCGTTCCCCTCAAATAATCCACCATGAACATGGTAAAGACAAACACCGAACTAAAAAAAACGGCCGATATTATCCGACTCAAATCCATACTTTCTCCTTGCGCGCGCAAACCTAGCTGGCTGGTTTGGACTGAGGAACAGCGGCAGGCGCGACGCCGGGTTGAGCATTTCCCGGTTGCGCCGGAGCGTACTTGCTGGCGCACTTGGCTTGCAAGACTGTCGCGTGGAAGACTCCGTCGCGGCCATAGGTGCCTTCGGCCAGGGCCTGGGCGTCGTCCTTGAAGGTGTCGGGCGGCGGCTCGGAGCCTTTGTAGTTAACCGTGAGCACACGCCCGGTGGCGGCCTTGGGCGAGTGGCTCTCAAACTCGTTCAGGACAAAGGTTACATGAGGGCCATTGTGCTCGATGGAGCCGGGCACAACGAAGCCTTCGACACGGAGATTGCTGTGATAGGCCTTGTCGCCCATCGCGCCCAACTCAGGGATGGTGACGTAGTAGCTCTTGCTGGCGCCGATGCCGGACAAGGCCAGCCAGGTAATGGTGCCCAAGACAATGGCCACCGCGATTCCGATGCGAAGTGTGTTAGGGGAAGTTTTCATCATCATACTTAACGATACGAGCCGGACAGGGCGGGGGTCAACCGCCGTAGGAGCGAGACCTGTTTATCGCGCTCCCTCCAGCGTCTGCGCGGCGCGAGTGAGCGCCTGGGTCAGCACCGACAACTGTTGCGCGGCACGCTGCTGATCCTTACTGTCAATGGCCTCGTTGACGCCGGGAATCACAACCGCCGCGTAGCCAGTGTACTCGCCGGGGGCAAAGATGGTGTGCCGGAACCAGGGGCGGTGGGGCAGGCCGGTATCGGAGGTGAGATCGGTCTCGGCCTGGCGAAGAGCATGGTTGAGTCTTGGCAGATCGCCGGAGGCCGCGATTTGCAGTCCGTGAACGTGCTCGGCGGCGGCGGAGAAGCGCGCGGCGGCAGCCTCAGCGGCGGCAAAGTCGAGAGCATGGAATTCCGGCTCGGATGGCTTCCACCATTTCTTTGTCGATCTTTCGCTGGAATCGCCTGCCTCCCGCTCCCGCGAGGCAACCTCCTCGGCTTTGCTCTTTGCCGCCTGAATGTAGGAGCTGATTTCGCGTGCGTAGGACACGTAATCGTAGGGCAGCACATCGGCGTCGGCCATGCGCAGGGCTTCCAGGCCAAAGACGCGGGCCATCTCCTGTAAATATTCAAACTTCGGGTCGGCGTTCTGCGTATACCAGGCGTAGTTGTCGAAGACGGAATGATAGACGCCGTAGGGTCCGCCGGAGCTGATGTCGGTGGAGGGCACCCCCACGTGCTGGAAGAAGGGCGTGAAATCGGAGCCGGAGCCGAGATCGCCCACGTGCACTTCTTCGCCGGCCACCGGCGGCGCGTTGGAGCGGCGGCGCTCATCATTTCCACTGGCGGTGTTGATCTTCCACTGCTGATACACAGTCCCGCCCTGCGGGCTGGTAACCGAGCGCGTCAGCTCGCGAAGGAACTCCTTGAGCGAGGGAACGGCAGCGGCGGAGAAATCCGGCCCGGCAACGCCCACGTCGGTGTTGAAGTAAGCCACGGCGTGTTCGAGCGCCTTGGCGTTCTGCTCCACCCACTCGGTCGATCCGACCAGGCCTTCTTCCTCTGCGTCCCAACTGCAAAAGACAATCGTCCGTTTGGGCCGCCAGCCCTGCTTGATGAGCGCGCCGACTCCGTGAACCGATTCGAGCATGGCCGCGGTGCCGCTGTTGGGGTCGACGGCGCCGTAGACCCAGGCGTCGCGGTGATTGCCGACAACCACCCAATCGTCGGGGAACTCGGAGCCTTTGATCTTGCCAATCACGTCCCAGATGATGCGTCGCTGATAGTCCTGCACGGAAACCAGGTGAACCTTGACGCTTCCCTGCCCCTCAACCGTTCCGATGTGATAGCGGAAGCCCAGCCCGCCCTGCCAGCCCTTGGGAACACCGGGGCCTTGCAAGGCCTGCAGGATTGGCGAGGCATCGTGGTAGCTGATGGGGATGGAGATGATGCGGGGCTGGCTGCCATAGGGAGAGACGCGAGCCGAATCGGGCAGGTCGAGCGTCGAGGCCACGTCCGGAGTCTCCGGGTCGCCGGGATACTCGAACATGTATTGCACCGAGCCGCGCTGCACACCAGTCTCCGGCCGCCATGGCCCCTGGGGGTAAGCGTCGCCTTTCGAGAAGCCGTCGTCCTGCGGGTCGGAGTAGATCAGCACCCCGGCTGCTCCACGCTGCTCGGCGATGAAGACCTTGACGCCGCGAAAGTTGTTGCCGTAGCGCACCAGCACGATCTTGCCGTGTAGGTCAATATGCCGGGTAGCGAGTTGGTCAAAATCCTCCAGGCGTCCGTAGTTGGCGTAGACCACCTCGGCGGTCACGTCGCCCGAGCCGGAGGAGCCGTTGAAGGGGACCACCACGCGCGGATCGTCCTGGAAGGGATCGCCCTCGACGTGTTCTTTGGTAGGTCCGCTCATCAACAGCTTGCCGCTGGAGTCGTAAGCCTCGACGCGCACCGACTGAGGCTGGTTTTTCAGGGGCTGATTCAGCAGGACGCGGTAAGGGACGATCTCCGTCTCCAGACCGGCGGCGCGTAATTTCTGCGCCACGTATTCGGCGGTCTTGCGGTCCTCGGGGGTCGAGGCCAGATGCGGCTCGGCGGTGAGCGTCTTCAGGTGCTGGCCGGCCAGTTTGGCGTCGGGAACAGCGAGGAATTCTTGCTCGATCTTGGCCTGCGCGGCGAAGTCCGCGTAGCCGAAGACGGCTGGCTGAGCGGCGGATTGGGCCGTCAAAGGACGGGAAATGAGAACAGATGAAACCAGCGTTAGAAAAACCAGCGAAACAAGCGGCTTGCGCAACATCATGAACGGAACCTCTTTCAGAATGAAGGATACGGGCTTCAGAACAATGTGTGAGGACTGTAGCCCCTGAAACTTTTGCCCATGTTGCTTGAATTCACCTGATCCCGCAGCCATTCACCCGCGCCCAGGACGCAAAAATTCCAGATGGCTTGTATCGACCGGCTCAGGATTCTCGTATTCGGGATACACCGGCAGACCGGCGCGCAGGCCGCTCCACTCCTCGCTCACCACGATGCTGTTCTGCGGGTTGCCCGGCTGGTAGCGCGCCGAGCAGGGAAAACCTGCCCGCACCTGGGCAGCATCCACGACGCCGCGCATATCGGTAACGTCCTGAGAGGACTCGTAGTCCACGCCGCCAATGCGATAGCTGTAGAGCAGCATGGTCAGGGTGCGGCCTGGTGCATTCCTGGATTTGGCTGCGGTCTCAACCTCGCAGATATCCAGCAACATGCCGTCCACCACGCGCCCCGAGTGAGACAGGAAGTGGCGGCGCGCGCGCTCTCGCGCTTCCGGCGAGGGGCCCTTGCGCAGCAGCAGCCAGAGACCGGCCACCAGGAAAGCGGCGGTAACAGCTCCGGCTGTGGCAATCTCCCACGTGTTGGCGTTGAGTTGAATCATTCCAGGCGGGACACTGCTCCTTCGGCCCCAAACTAGAGAATACCTCAGCGGGCTCCGTGTGCAGCTGGATGGGCTGTGGAAGCAGCGCCGGCTTCACGTCGCTACATCCAAGGCTCACGCGCTGCGATATACTCGTGACTGCATCTTGAAGGAGTTTTTCACCGCAAGATGCTATGTTTTCAGAGGATTTGTTATGGCTTTTCGCAAAAGTCCCATTGTGGCGCCTGATTCCCAAAAAAGTGGCCCGTCTCGTGGCGGAATTCGTTCCACCACCGTGATCTGCGTTCGCCGCAACGGCCAGGTGGTGATGGCCGCCGATGGCCAGGTCACGCTGGGCGACCACGTGCTGAAACATTCGGCCAACAAGATTCGCCGCCTCTACCAGGACAAGATTCTGGCCGGGTTTGCCGGCTCCACGGCCGACGCCTTCTCGCTTTTCGCGCGCTTCGAGTCCAAGCTGGAGCAGTACGCCGGCAACCTCAACCGATCTGCCGTGGAGCTGGCCAAGGACTGGCGCACCGACAAGATGCTGCGCAATTTGGAAGCATTATTAGTGGTGGCCGATGCCGGACAGACATTTTTGATCTCCGGGTCTGGAGACGTGATAGATCCCGACGAGCCTCTGGCCGCCATTGGCTCCGGCGGGCCCTATGCCACCGCCGCCGCGCGCGCGCTGATGGAAAACACCGACCTCGGCGCCCGCGAGATCGCCGAGAAGGCCATGCAGATTGCCGGCGAAATCTGCATCTACACCAACCACCACGTCACCATTGAGGAGTTGAAGAGCTAGCGGCTAGCATCTGCTTGCGCATTAATCCATGGCCATTTATCTTCCCGCATCCGCCGAAGAACAAGAGCTCTCGCTCGACGAGCTGACTCCGCGCGAGATTGTCACCGAGCTTGACAAGCACGTCGTTGGCCAGAAGGCCGCCAAGCGCGCCGTGGCTATTGCTTTGAGAAATCGCCAGCGCCGCCAGAAGCTGCCGCCCGACATCGCCGACGACATCATGCCCAAAAACATCATCATGATCGGGCCGACGGGCGTGGGCAAAACGGAGATTGCGCGGCGGCTGGCCAAGCTCACCGGTTCGCCGTTTCTGAAAGTGGAAGCCTCCAAGTTTACCGAGGTCGGTTATGTGGGCCGCGATGTGGAGTCGATGATTCGCGACCTGGTGGAGATCGCCATCGACATGGTGCGCGAGGAACGTCTGGAAGAGGTGGAAGACCGCGCGGAGATGAATGCTGAAGAGCGCCTGCTGGACGTGCTGCTGCCGCCGCCTCCGTCCGCTCCGCCCGCGCAGGAGGGTCAACTCACGCTGCCCGGAACAGAGAGTCATCAGCGCTCTCGCGAGAAGCTGCGTCAGCAATTTCGCGAGGGCAAGCTGGACGAGCGCATGGTGGAGCTGGACGTGCGCGAGCGCGGCATGCCGCAGTTTGGCATCATCAGTAACCAGAACCTTGAAGACATGGAGATGAACCTCAAGGACATGCTGCCCAACATCTTCGGCGGCGGCTCGAAAAAGCGCAGGATGAAGGTGACCGATGCATTTGATTATCTGGTCGAGGAGGAAGAGGGACGCCTGATCGACATGGATTCGGTGAACCGGGCGGCGGTGGAACGCGTTGAATCCAGCGGCATCGTCTTTCTCGATGAGATCGACAAGATAGCCGGGCGCGAGAGCGGTCACGGTCCCGATGTTTCACGCGAGGGTGTCCAGCGCGACATCCTGCCCATCGTTGAGGGAACCACCGTAAACACGCGCTACGGCATGGTGCGCACCGACCACATTCTGTTCATCGCCGCCGGCGCTTTCCATGTCTCCAAGCCCAGCGATCTTATCCCTGAACTGCAAGGGCGCTTTCCTATTCGCGTGGAGCTGAAGTCGCTTACCGTCGATGACTTTTTGCGCATCCTCACCGAGCCCAAGGCCTCGTTGACCAAGCAGTACTCGGCGCTGCTGGAGACCGAAGGAGTGAAGCTGGAGTATTCACCGGAGGCCTTGCGCGAGATGGCCGAGTTTGCCTTCAAGGTCAACGAGCAAACCGAAAATATCGGCGCGCGCCGCCTGCACACCATCATGGAGCGAGTGCTGGAGGATGTGAGCTTTCTGGCGCCCGACGTGGTTCGCCGCGTTCCCGATGAAGCGGCTGCCGCGGCGTTGAAGGAAGCTATCAAGAACGAGTCTTCCACGCCCTTGCCCTACGAAGAGCGAGTTACTCCCGCAGGCACCGAAAAGGTTTTTCTCATCGATGCCGAGTACGTCAAGCAGATGGTTGCATCCATCGTGAAGGATCAGGATCTGTCGCGCTATATTCTGTAACTCGGTTGCAAGCAGCTCTAACAGATCACCACTTACACTTCCCCATATCATGAATGATAGTAACTTCGACGGAACGCTGAGAGATATGCAATGCAGATGGAGGAGTTTTAAACTAGAGCGGAGGAACAGATGAGCCGGAAGTTGCGCATGGGAATGGTGGGCGGCGGGCCGGGTGCGTTCATCGGGCCGGTGCACCGGATGGCGGCTGAACTCGACGGCCGGATTGAGCTGGTGGCTGGGGCTTTTTCGCAGTCGGCGGAGAAATCGCGGGCTGCGGGCGCGAGTTTCGGCATCGATGCGGGCCGGGCCTATGCGGATTACAAGGAGATGCTCGCGGCCGAGAGCAAGCGGGAGGATGGCATCGATTTTGTGGTGATTGCCACTCCCAATTATCTGCATCTGCCGGTTGCCGTAGCCGCATTGCAGGCGGGAATTGCGGTGATGAGCGACAAACCGGCCACAGCCACCTATGAAGAGGCTCTGAAGCTGGAGGCGGTTGTCGCTAAATCCGGGCTACCGTATGGATTGACTCATACCTACGCCGGTTATGGGATGGTGCGCGAGGCGCGGGCCATCTGCGCCAGTGGGAAGCTGGGAACGATTCGCAAGGTGGCCGTCGAATACATGCAAGGCTGGTTGAGCGAGCCGTTGGAGAAGAAAGGGCAGAAACAGGCTGCATGGCGTTGCGATCCGGCGCTGAACGGACCGGGAGGCTGCATCGGAGACATTGGGACGCATGCTTTTCACATGCTGGAGTATGTTACCGGATTGGACGTGACGGGAATCAACGCCGTGCTGCGCTCGGTGGTGGAAGGACGGCAACTGGATGACGATTGCAATGCGTTTGTGCGGCTGGAGAACGGAGCAACGGGCACGCTGATGGCGTCGCAGGTGGCGGCGGGTGAATTGAACGATCTGCGTTTGCGCGTGTACGGCGAAAAGGGCTCACTCGATTGGCGGCAACAGGATCCTAATCGTCTGATTGTGAAATTGCTCGATGGGCCGGAAGAGATTCATCACACGGCAACAAGTTATCTGGGGCAGGATGCGAAGGCCGTTGCGCGCATTCCCGCGGGGCATCCCGAGGGATATATCGAGGCTCTCGCGGTGTTGTACAGGGAGTTTGCCGATGGCCTGGCGGCGTGGCGCACGGACAAGCCAAACCCGCTGCCCGCGACTTTGCCGGGGATTCGCGCCGGTGTGCGCGGCATGCGATTCATTGAGCGGGCCATTGAGAGCAACAAGCGACAAGCCTGGGTTAAGTTCTAGTGTTCTGTTGTTATGGGGCGAAACGATGAAGACAATCAAGGGACCGGGAATTTTTCTGGCGCAGTTCGCAGGCGATGAAACGCCGTTCAATTCGCTGGGCGGGATGGTGGATTGGGCTGCAGGGTTGGGATTTACCGGCGTGCAGATTCCAACCTGGGACCGGCGGCTCTTCGACTTGAAGCTGGCAGCTGAGAGTCAGAGCTACTGCGACGAAGTGCTTGGGGTGGCGGGACTGGCCGGACTTTACGTGACGGATCTCGCCACACACTTGCAGGGTCAACTGGTGGCGACGCACCCAGCGTATGAATTGCTGTTCGCGGATTTCGCGCCGCCCGAGCTGGCGCTTGGTTCGAGCGGCCGGCAAGCGTGGGCGGTCGAGCAGCTGCTGTGGTCGGCAAAGGCCAGCCAGAGGCTTGGTCTGAAGGCGCACGCTACTTTTTCCGGGGCGCTCGCCTGGCCGTTCATGTATCCCTGGCCCCAGCGGCCCGCAGGCCTGATCGACGCGGCCTTCGCGGAGCTGGGACGGCGCTGGTTGCCGATCCTTAATGCCTTCGACGAGGCAGGCGTGGATCTCTGCTTTGAACTGCATCCCGGCGAAGATTTGCACGATGGCGCAACCTTCGAGAGATTTCTCGGCGTCGTGGGCGATCACCGGCGGGCAAACATTCTCTATGACCCAAGCCACATGATTCTTCAACAGATGGATTATCTGGAATTCCTGGATTTGTATCACGAACGCGTACGAGCCTTTCATGTGAAGGATGCGGAGTTCAGGCCCAGCGGGCGGAGCGGTGTGTATGGCGGCTACCAGGATTGGGTCGACAGGCCGGGACGCTTTCGTTCACTGGGCGACGGCCAGATCGATTTTCATTCCATCTTCAGCAAGATGGCGCAGTACGACTATCCCGGCTGGGCGGTGTTGGAGTGGGAGTGCTGTCTGAAGCATCCGGAGGCTGGTGCGGCGGAAGGGGCAAAATTCATCAGGGAGCACATCATTCGCGTGACCGATCGAGCCTTCGACGATTTCGCCGGCGGAGGCGCGGATGCACAGAAGAATCGCCGGATTCTCGGCTTGAGCTAAGAAGCGGTGCACGAGACACGTGCCTCCATACGCAGCCATGTTGTAAACTCAAGCAACGAGTGTGGCTTTCTCCGCTGTAAATCCGGCTGCAAGCTTCCCTGCCGGAGCATAACTCAAACTTCCCCATTATCTGAGGTTGTAATGCAATTCATGAGAACACTGTGCAGGTCAGCCTGCATCACAATGGCAGCTTGCGCAACCGTAGTCTTTGCGCAAACATCACAGACTTCCACGCCTGCCCAGCTTCCTCATCCCACCGAGACCATGGTGGTTCTTGGTTCGGCGGTTCCCGTGCCGCTGGCGGAATCTTCCGCTGCGGTTGTCGTGTTGCCGGTCGAAGGCAAGACTCTCACGCTGGAATCGCCGCAGGAATTGCTGCGCCAGGATTCGTCGGTCTTTCTCGAAGAGCGCGGCGCGGGCGGCGGACAAGCCGATCTGGTGTTGCGCGGCGGCTCCTTCGAGCAGGCCCTGGTGCTGTTAAATGGCTTTCGCATCGACGACAGCCAGACCGCGCATCACAACCTCGATCTGCCCATTCCCCTCGACGCCATGGACTCGATTGAAGTGCTGCACGGTGCGGGCTCCACGCTGCATGGCGCGGATGCTTTGAGCGGCGTGGTAGACTTTCTTACTGCCGCGCCCTCCGCTAACTCGCTTCGTCTGCGCTCGGGATACGGCAGCTTCGGCTCCAACGAGGAGTCGCTCGCGGCCGCTCTGGCGCGTAGACAGTGGAGCAGCCGGTTGACCGCAAATCGTAACTCCTCATCGGGATTCATGCCCGACCGCGATTACCGCAACGAAGATGCTTCTTCGGAGAGTTGGATTAGTTCGCGACTCGGCATCTCGGACCTGCTTTTTGCCGCGAGTGACCGCTCCTTCGGCGCAAATCAGTTTTACGGACCTTATAACTCATGGGAACGAACCAAAGGCTGGTTCACCTCTGGACGCCAGGAGTTAGGCAGCCGCACCGTGGCTGCCTTTGGTTATCGCCGTCATACGGACAAGTTTGTTCTGCTGCGCAATGCACCGTTGGTCTACGAAAACAACCACATCGATGGTTCATGGCAGGCTTCTTTGCGCCACACCTTGTCAGTTACTAACTCTTCCGTGTTGTTAATCGGGTTGGAGTCGGACGGAGACAGCATTCACAGTAACAATCTCGGCCTTCATGCTCGCAATCGCGGCGCGGGCTATGTGAATTTAGACCTTAGACCTTCTAACTCGCGCTGGAATTTATCCGCTGGAGTGCGCGAAGAGTTATTCTCCGGCGGTTTGCAATCCGCGCTTGCGCCGCACCTGGCTGGCAGCGTGCGCCTAAGTGATAAGTTGAAGCTGCGCTCGAGCGGTGGCTACGGATTCAGGCTGCCGACTTATACCGACTTGTATTACTCCGATCCGGCTACTATCGGAAATGCGAATCTGAAGCCCGAATCAGCCTGGAGCGGTGAGGCAGGGGCAGATTGGATTCCATCCAGCCGAGTTACTTTTTCGGCTACAGGCTTTTATTCGCGTCAGCACGATACGATTGACTATCTCCGCTATCTAAGCGCCACTCCTTCGGATAACTCCGTTCTTCCCGAATCGTGTCCAACCGATACCTGGTGCGCGGTAAACTTGAGCGGCTTGCGCTTTGCCGGAGTTGAGTCTTCTGCAACGTGGGTTCCCGCCAGCGGGCAAAAAGTTCAGCTTGCATGGACAACAGTAATTGGCGCGCAGCCGTCATTGAACGGCTTGCAATCGGAGTATGCCCTGAACTATCCGGTCGAAAATCTGCGCGCAATCTGGACGGCCACTCTGAAACACGCTCTGATAGTTACTAACTCGGTTGCACTGACTAAGCCTTATCAGCAGCCCGGCAACCCGCCCTGGAACGTTAACCCCTATCCCGTATGGAACGCCGCTGTGACGCGCGACGCGGGGAAGCTTCGCCCCTATCTGCGCCTCGCGAATCTGAGTAACACCGGTTATCAGGAGATCAACGGCGTTAATATGCCCGGCCGCTCCATCACCGGCGGCGTTTCGCTCTGGCTGGGGCGCTGAATTTTCCACAAATATTTTATGTAACATTCGCAAGATTCTGATAGCCTGTTCTCGTACCTCGCGAGTCCGCGACTGAAAATCAATCAGCGGGCTCTACCTGCACTCTCCAGCTCTTGAGGGAATGTGGATGGGGGCGCTTCGAGAGCACACCGGGAAGGTGTGCGTGCGCCTTGCATTCACGCCGCCTTCCCTCGATTCCACTCTATACAAAACAAAAGGAGAGAATTCATGAGCAATCCAGCACTGCACCACAAAATCACCTACATCGAGTTCACCACCACCGACATCGAGCGGACCAAGAAGTTTTACTCCAGCGTCTTCGGCTGGAGCTTTAAGGATTGGGGCCCGGATTACATCGACAGCAACGTCGCCAATGCAGGGATCGCCATCGGCTTCGCCAAGGGCGCGCCGCAACAGGCGCAGCCTAAATTCGCGCCTCTCGTCGTTCTCTACTCCAAGGACCTGATGGCCACCGAAGCCGCAATCGTTGCGGCAGGCGGCAGCGTCGTCGTACCTACTTTCGAATTTCCCGGTGGGCGGCGCTTCCACTTTTCCGATGGCGCGGGGAACCTGCTCGCTGTATGGTCGGAGTAAGCGTTCTCTCAGATGGGATTCTTGTTTTCCAACTCGGCCAGGCGCTGGGCAAGCAGCGTTTCCAGCTTGACCAGCGCCGCCGAAAAGCCTTCGATTCCTTCCTTCAGCTTATCGGTGGCCATGCGGTCGGCGGCGTGCATCGCGTCAAATGTCGCCTTGTCCACGACTATCTTTTCGATGGGCAGTTCTTTAGCTGCTTCGGGCGAAAGCTTACGCGGCAGTTCGCCCACGGTAGCTTCCAGCTCGGCCAGCAGTTGCGGTGAAATCGTCAGCAGGTCGCATCCCGCTAACTCCGTTATCTCGCCGATGTTACGAAAGCTGGCACCCATCACTTGAGTTTTATAGCCGAATTTCTTGTAGTAGTTATAGACCGTAGTTACGGACTTGACTCCGGGATCGTCCGCTCCGTGGAAATCCTTGCCGGTATCTTTCTTGTACCAATCGAGAATGCGGCCCACAAAAGGCGAAATCAGCGTGACACCGGCTTCGGTCGCCGCGATGGCCTGATGCAGTCCGAAAAGCAAGGTCAGGTTGCAGTGAATTCCGTCGCGCTCCAGCACTTCAGCGGCGCGAATTCCCTCCCAGGTGGAGGCAATCTTGACCAGCACGCGCTCGCGGCCGATTCCCTCCGCGTCGTATTGCGCAATAATGCTGCGAGCCTGCGCGATGGTGGCCGTAGTGTCGTAGGAGAGGCGCGCGTCAACTTCGGTGGATACGCGCCCCGGAACAATGGCCAGAATCTTTTTGCCGAAGGCGATGGCCAGCCGCTGAAAGGCGAGGTTGGCAATGGCCGCATCGGTTGCGCGGCTCCCAAGTTCCTTGCGCGCGGCCAGTAGCACGTCGTCCACGATGGGCCGGTACTGCGGCAATTGCGCAGCCGCTGTAATCAACGAAGGATTGGTAGTCGAGTCCTGGGGGCGAAACTTTCCAATCGCCTCAATGTCGCCCGTGTCGGCAACAACGATCGTATAGCTGCGCAACTGTTCCAGCAGATTCTGCGGCATGATTCCTCCTGGGGGAATAGGGGGGTCCTGGCTGCAAGAGCCCTTGACCCCAGTGTAACGCTCCCGGAATTCATCGTTTTCCTGAAAATATTAAGTTATTGCATATTTATCGTAGGCCGTGAAACCAATGATATATTTCTCTGTGGCAGGAAATACTGGTTGAACTCCTGCTCTGATCCGCTTGCCTTGGAATATACGCGTCGATACACCGCAAAGGAGAAGCCGTGAAGCGTCCATTTGGTGTGGTATTTTCAGCAATTCTACTCATCCTGGGGTCGCTTTTTCAGTTGTTGATGGCCCTCGCCATGGCATTCAGTGGAATCATATTACAGAAGCAGATTCGTTCTGGAGGGCTTCCGGGCGCGACAACTGCAGCGCCGATGCCTGACTGGATGCCTGTTTTCATCTACGCCATCAGCGTCTTCATCGTTGCTCTGGCGGTCTGGGGAATTTCGACTGCTGTAGGACTCATTCGCATGCGCCGCTGGGCGCGCTACTCTGTCCTGATCATTGGCGGCATACTCGCCGTATTTAGTTTTGTTCAGCTGTTGATGATGCTGCTCATGATGCTGGTTCCTTTGCCGATGCCGGCTAATGTGGATGCATCGCAGACACAAAGCGTGCGCACCATGTCCAGAATTTTCTTTGGTGTCATGGCTTTATTTCACGGAATCGTCTGCGCCGTGGGCGTTTCATGGCTGATTTATTTCAATCGGAAAAAGGTGCGTGATGCATTTACCGGAGAGCCCGGCACGATCGTGAAAAGTCGCCGCCCTATCCTGATCTCCGTGCTTGCCGTTCTGAACATGATTGGGACGGTCTGTTGCCTGCTGTTAATATTTATTCCTCTGCCTGCGTTAATCTTCGGGTGGATGATTGATGGCTGGGGTAAAGTGGCGATCTATCTCGTATTTGCCACACTGACGGCGTCGGTGGGCGTCGGTCTGTGGCGACTGAAGGAGTGGGGCAGGTTGATTGCTCTGGCCATGCAGGCTTTCGGGATAGTTTTATGCGGTGTTTATATGGTGCGACCCTCGCTAATGTTGGGCCATATCGCGGAGATTCAGCAGAGAATGATGCCCATGCAACCGCAGTTGCCACAGCCATTCCCGACCACGATGTATAGTGCAATCTTTTGCTTTGACATTTTGCTTTACATCGCGATTATCGCGGTTCTGATCTATTACCGCAAGGCTTTTCAACCTCCATCCGGGCTCTCGCTGAATGACTCCGCGCCGCCTCTGTAGTTTTGTGGCACTTGATGCCGTTCAGGCTCGTGGCTCTTCCGGCTGGAAGGTGTTGGCCAGCACGCCCAATCCGGGGATACTTACTTCAACGCGATCTCCAGCCTTGAGCGGACCCACTCCGGAGGGAGTTCCGGTCAGCACCAGGTCGCCGGCTTCGAGCGTGAAAATCGCGCTGATGTAGGCCAGCAACCGGGGAATCGGAAAGATGAAGTCCAGGGTCGATCCATGCTGGCGCAGCTCACGATTCACGAGCGTCTCCAGAATGAGACCGGCTTCGGGGTCCAGCTCATCGCTCACCAACGGGCCCACCGGGCAAAAGCTGTCGAAGCCCTTGGCGCGGGTCCACTGACCGTCTTTTTCTTGCAGATCGCGGGCGGTCACGTCGTTGGCCAGCGTGTAGCCGCGCACCGCGGAACGCCAGGCTTCTTCTTTGAGATTGCGCGTGCGGCGGCCTATTACAACCACCAACTCACCTTCATAGTCCACGCGAGCCGAAGCGGCGGGCATGCGCACCACGCCTCCGGGCCTATTCAGCGCCGACACTGGTTTGAAAAAGATCAGCGGCTCGGCAGGCAGCTCGCTGCCCATCTCCTTGACGTGGTCTCTGTAGTTGCGCCCTACGCAGACAATCTTCGATGGCGTAACCGGCGCCAGCAATTCGGCAGCACTGAGCGGCATGGGCTCAAAGTTGAAACTCCATGCAGACTCCCGCCCATACACCAGCCGGAAGGCGCGGTCCTCTTCGGGAGCCTCGATTGTGCGCACAATCCACGGCTCGCCCTCGCGATCTTCCACCGCGCCGTAGTGGATTTGATTCTCGAAGAGAAAGCGACAATATTTCATGGCAACTCCTCCGTGCGCGGCAAAGGCCGTCAGGGATTGGGCACAGACTCCTCGGTTTCCGCCGAGCGGGCGCTTTCGTTTCCGCCCTGGTTGATGGAACTGACGGCGTAACGGTAGCTGTGGCCAGGCTGAACTTGAGAGTCGTGGAAGGCTGGAGGTACCAGCGGCCCGGCAGGCGAGATGCGCTGCCACTCTCCATCACCCTCCCGGCGATAAACGGCGTATCCTGCCAGGTCGGCGTCGGGAACCGGTTGCCAGCTCAAGTCGATTGCGTTCCCCACGCTATTATCGCCCGTGGTGGCCACGGCAGCCAAACCAGTGGGCACGTTGGGAGGAAAGATGTCCCGGGCCTCGATGCGCACCGGGGCGGAAAACTCACTGGCCAACTCCAGCGTTTTGCCCTCCACCGTGACCAGGGCCACGCGCTGGGCGCGGTACTCATAGACATGGCCGAAACGGATGCCGTAGTCCAGGGCGCGACAGCTCCCCTTGCCTGCCTCCGGCGCGCAGGAGTCCACCAGCAGACTCTGTTCCACCGGCTCGGGCTTGGGAGCAAGGAGTCCCTGTTCGCCTTGTTGAGGTTTCGCCGGCGGCGGGTTCAGCAACTTGCGATGCAGCCGGATGGCGGAGGATTCTTGCGCCGCGGCCTCAAGGGGCTCCCAACGCAGAACCACGCCTGCCTTGCGCACCTCGGCGCTGAGGTTGGCTACCGGCGCAGGCGCTTCTCCGACCAGCACTACGGCGGCGTTTGACAGCCCCGCCGAGCGGCCGTTGTGATTTCTCAGTTCGACAAAGTAACTCAGCGGGCGCGGCGCTCCAGCAGCCAACTCCGCAGGCAGCGTCTCGGTAAATGAGCCAACTGCTCCGGGCGCGAACTGCACTTCACCGCCAGCCGCGGCGCAGTTGCTGCCGACCGTTTCCTTGCGGCAGACATACGTTGCCACGCTGCCCTTCAGCAGCAGCTTGTCCGTGCTCTTTTTGGGCATGGTCCAGGTAAGCGTCACCTGGTTGCCCGTGCGGCTGGCGGCCAGGTCTGCCCCCGGGATCGGCAGCTTCAGCGAGGGTGGTTGCGGCGCGGCCGGCGTTCCGCAGCCGGCCAAAGCCAGTCCTGTGGCCAGCGCGGCGGCCAGTCCAACGGCGGTCAGCCCAGCGGCATACGTGGTTGGTAACGCGGCGCTTTGCATTTTGTCGATCATATTCATTGCCCTCCCAGTCTAGAGCATTGCCCTGGGATACTTCCGGATCCTAGATTCATTAAATCTTTCGCAGCCGCGTGCAGGCATCGTCCAGCTCGTTGTCTTTTTTGGCGAAGCAGAAACGCAGCAGATTTTCTCCGTGGCCGGGGCGAAAGAAGGCTGAACCTGCTACAGCGGCTACTCCGGTTGTGGCCAGCAGGCGGCGGGCTTTTTCGGCGGTGGTCATTCCGGGGATGTGCCCAGCGCCGGCCAGCACGTAGTAAGCGCCGGCGGGGACACTGGGTTCAAAGCCTGCATCGCGCAGGGCGCTCAGGATGCGGGCGCGCTTGGATTGGTGGTCGCTGGCTAACTGCGCATAAAAGCTGGGCGGAAGCTGCTCCAGTCCGGCGGCGGCGCCGTACTGCAGAGCTGAGGGAGCGCAGACGTAGGTCAGGTCGTGGAAGTAACTCATCGCGCCGATCCAGCGGGCGTCGGCGCAGACGTAGCCCAGACGCCAGCCGGTGACCGAAAAAGTTTTGCTGAAGCCGGAGATCATGATCGTCCGCTCGCGCATTCCCGGCAACGTGGCGGGCGGAATGTGTTGCGCGCCGTCGTAGACGAAGTATTCGTAGATTTCATCAGTGATGAGGAAGAGGTCGCGCTCCTGAACGATCTTCGCGATGGCTTCGGTTTCGGCGCGGGAGAAAACCTTGCCGCTGGGGTTGGCGGGCGTGTTGAGCAGCAGGGCGCGGGTGCGGGGAGTGATAGCGGCGCTGAGCGCGTCGAGATCGAACGCCCAATCCGGCTCAAGTAGCGGCACCAGGACCGGAGTGACGCGCAGCGACTTGAGTGTCGCTACGTGGTAGCCATAAAAGGGTTCGAAGATCAGAACCTCGTCGCCGGGATTGAGCAGGGCCATGGCGGCGGCGTGCAGTCCGCCGGTGGCGCCGGAAGAGACCAGTATTTCGCTCTCCGGGTCGTAGTCCAGGCCGTAATCACGCTTCTGCTTCGCGGAGATCGCGTTGCGCAGACGGCTGATGCCGTCCAAGCGGGTGTAGATGTTCTGACCATCGCGGATCGCCTGAATCGCGCCTTCCTCGACCGCAGCTGGCACCGGAGTGTCGCAGATGCCCTGGGCCAGATTGATGCCGCCGATGCGGTCGCACTCCAGCGTCATGGCGCGAATCTCCGACTGGATGGTAGCGGGGGCGAGCTGGCTGAGGGCGAGACCCTTCGACAGGCTCAGGGCAGGCTTCGTGGCGGCTGGATTGGGCATAGGCATGATCCTTGTGCTTTTATCTTACAGAGTGGAGCAATTCAGGCGAAGAAGGAGGCAAGCGCGTAAAATTCATCTTGAATGCATGAACTTTCCATCGTGACCAGCATTGTGGAGACAGTGACCGAAACGCTTGCGGCTTTGCCTGATGCGCAGAAGGGCGCGCGGGTGCTCGAAGTTCGGCTGCGCGTGGGGGAGCTGGCCTCGGTGATTCCTGAGTCGCTGGAGTTCTGCTGGGGCATTGCCATCGAGGGAACGCCGCTGGAAGGCTCGCGGCTGGTGGTTAACCTGCTGCCGGTGGTGGTGCACTGCGACTCCTGCGGCCAGGATGTCGAGCTGGAGGGTGTTCAGAGCTTCCGCTGCCCGCGTTGCGGCGAGCCGTGCAGCGATATACGCCAGGGCCGCGAGCTGGAAATTGACTCAATTGAGATAGAAGACGACGAGGAAAAGCAATGACATTACAGATTATGGTGTCGCTATGACGACACGAATTGTCGAGCTGCGACGGGGAATTCTGAAGAAGAACGATGAGCTGGCGGCTGGGCTGCGGGCGAGCTATGCGACGGCCGGCGTACTGGTGCTGAACCTGGTCTCGAGTCCCGGCACGGGCAAAACCGCCTTCCTGGAGCGGACGCTGAAAGAGTTGAAAGCAAGGGGTTTACGGGTGGCTGCTCTGGTCGGCGATCTAGAGACCGACAACGACGCGCGGCGGCTAGCGGCGAGCGGCGCGCCCGTCCGCCAGATCAACACGCATGGCATCTGCCACCTCGACGCCGAGATGATCGGCAAGCACCTGGACGGCTGGGATGGTGTGACCTTGGACGGGTTGGACTATCTGTTTATCGAGAATGTAGGTAATTTGGTGTGCCCGTCCAGCTACGACCTGGGCGAGAAGATTCGCGTGGTTCTGCTCAGCGTGACCGAAGGCGAGGACAAGCCGCTGAAGTACCCCACACTTTTCAACTCCGCCGACGCAGCGGTGATTACCAAGATGGATATCGCCGAGGCGTGCGGCTTCGACCGCGCACTGGCGCTTAAGAATATCAACGAGATACGGCCGGGGATACGGATCTTTGAGACCTCCGCTAAGACTGGGGCGGGGATGGAGGAGTGGCTGGCTTATCTGGCGGAGGCGCGGAAGGGGCGGGGCTGAGCGCAGGTTTTAGTGATTTATATCACCACAAACGCACCCCAAACCCGGCATAATAGAGACTATGTGTCTAGCGATTCCGGGAAAAGTCGAGGAAATCACCACTGAGGGCGATCTGCGCATTGGGCGGGTGAACTTTGGCGGCATCGTCAAGCGGGTCTGCCTGGACTACGTGCCGGAGGTCGAGGTGGGCGACTATACCATTGTCCACGTTGGCTTTGCGCTCTCCAAGATCGACGAGGAGACGGCGCTGCAGACGCTGGAGGATTTCCGCGCGATGGGCATGCTGGACGAGGAACTGGCCAGTGAGGAAGAGGCTTTTGCGCGGGCCGCGGCAGCACCGCAGAGTGCTTGTCCGGATGGCGGCTGCACCAGCAAATGAAATACCTTACCGAGTTCCGCAACGGCGAGATCGCGCAGCGCATGGCGCGGGAGATTCACGCTGTCGCCACGCGGCCGTGGAAGATCATGGAGGTTTGCGGAGGGCAGACGCACTCGATTATCAAGAATGGCATCGACCAGATGCTGCCCGCTGGGATCGAGATGATTCATGGGCCGGGCTGCCCGGTCTGCGTGACGCCTCTTGAGTTGATCGACAAGGCGCTGGCGATTGCGGCGCAGCCGGGCGTCATCTTCTGCTCCTTCGGCGACATGCTGCGCGTGCCGGGGACTGAGGGCGATTTATTTCAGGTGAAGGGCGCTGGCGGCGATGTACGCGTGGTCTACTCGCCGCTCGACGCCGTCGAGCTGGCCGTTAAAAATCCCGACAAGCAGGTCGTATTTTTCGGCGTGGGCTTTGAGACGACCGCCCCGGCGAACGCCATGAGCGTTCACCTGGCCAAGCGACGGGGTTTGAAGAATTTTTCTCTGCTAGTTTCGCACGTGCTGGTACCGCCGGCCATTGAGGCAATTCTTAGCGCGCCCGACCGCAGGATAGACGGCTTTCTCCTCGCCGGCCACGTTTGCAGCGTGATGGGCTACTGGGAGTATCCGCCTCTGGCTGAAAAATACAAAGTCCCTATGGTAGTGACGGGTTTTGAGCCGCTGGATTTACTGGATGGGATTCGACGCTGCGTGATTCAGCTTGAGGCCGGACGCCACGAGGTCGAGAATGCCTACGAGCGCATCGTCACCTTCGAGGGCAACAAGGCTGCGCAGAAGCTGCTGTCTGAAGTTTTCGAGGTCACCGACCGTGCCTGGCGGGGGATTGGTGTGATACCGAAGAGCGGCTGGAAGTTGAGCGAGGCTTATCGGGAGTTTGATGCCGAGGAGCGCTTTCAGATTGCGGGAATTCATACAGCCGAGTCACCGCTGTGCCGCTCCGGAGATGTGCTGCGCGGGGTGATCAAGCCCTCCGAGTGCGCGGCCTTTGGCAAGGAATGCACGCCGCGCCACCCGCTGGGGGCGACGATGGTTTCGAGCGAAGGGGCTTGCGCGGCCTATTACAACTATGGACGGTTCTTGTCGGCGGGAGAATTGGCGGGCGTGGGACGAACTGCTACTAGCCGTTAGTTTCAAGTCACTAGCTCAGGTTGGATGAGAGGATTCAAGAATAGAAAATGTCAGAAAAATCCACATCGCCGGATTTTTCCAACTGGAGTTGTCCGCTGCCGCTGGCCGATTATCCCACCATCGTGATGGGCCACGGCGGAGGAGGCAAGCTGGGCAACGAGTTGGTGGAGCACCTGTTTCTCCCCGCCTTCCACAATCCGGAACTGGAGAACTTGGGCGACGCGGCGCTACTTGACCTGACAGGAAAAGACGGGGGCGGCGGCAAACTGGCGATGAGTACCGATTCGTATGTCGTGCAGCCGTTGTTTTTTCCTGGCGGATCGATTGGCGAGCTGGCGGTCAACGGCACGGTGAACGATCTGGCCGTCTCCGGCGCAGAGCCAAAGTTTTTGAGCGCCAGCTTCATCCTGGAAGAAGGTTTTCCGCTGGCGCAGTTGGCGGCCATTGTCGAAGCCACGGCCAAAGCTGCGGCCACTGCCGGAGTCAAAATTGTCACTGGCGACACCAAGGTTGTGGAGCGCGGACACGGCGACGGCTGCTACATCAACACGTCAGGCATTGGTCTCGTACGCCCCGGAATCACGGTCGGGCCGAATCGCGCCCAGCCTGGCGACGCGATTCTTATCTCCGGAACACTCGGCGATCACGGCATGGCGATTATGAGCGTGCGCGAGGGCCTAGAGTTCGAGAGCCAGATTCGCTCCGATTGCGCCGCGCTGAACGGGATGATTGCCGAGGTGCTGGATGTGGCTGGCACGTCGGTGCACACTATGCGCGACCCCACCCGCGGCGGCCTAGCTTCCACGCTTAACGAGATTGCAGCGGCCTCCGGCGTCGGCATCGAAATCGACGAGCCAAGTTTGCCGGTGCGTCCCGAAGTCCAATCTGCATGTGAGCTGCTCGGATTCGACCCGGTCTACGTAGCCAATGAGGGCAAGGCGGTCTTCTTCGTAGCGCCTGAAGCCGCCGGACAGATTCTCGCCGTCCTGCGCGCGCATCCGCTGGGCCGGGACGCCGCCCGCATTGGGAAAGTCACCGCTGAGCACAAACGCATGTTGGTAGCCCGCACCGCGATGGGCGCGAATCGCGTGATTCCGATTCAGATTGGAGAGCAGTTACCGCGGATTTGCTGAGGGGCGGCAAGAATAATCATTCTGCTCGTCGCTTAATGAGCTTTCAGCGCCTGCGCGATGCTGGCGGCCCAGGCATCAATCGCGGCCCAGTTGCGGAAGTCGCCGGCAGGAAAGAGCGCACCGTCACGATTGGCGGGCAGCTTATAAATGAGCCGGTGCCAGAAGCCCAATTTGCTCCCGTCCATTGCGCCGAAGAAGATGCGGTGTTCCCTGGGCTTGACGATCCCTTTGAACTCGGCGATCTCTTTGGGTTCCAGAAACTCGGAGAAGTCGCGTCCCTGGGCATCTTGAGTCTTGGTGCCCAGCGGACCGCTGCTGAAGAGCCAGACAGGCCGGTTGGCGAGCGCCTTCGTATTGTGCCGCACAAACCTCGTGGCCTGCTTCATCCAGTGGAACATATAGATGGAGCTTCCAATGACAACGGCGTCATAGCCAGCCGGATCACCAGCTTGCTGCGCGGACTCGACCGTCGCCTCAACGCCTTGCTGGCGAAGAGTAGCGGCGATGCGCTCCGCGATTCCTTGCGTGGCTCCATAACGGCTTGCGTAAGCAACGAGAACTCGCATGTTGAGATGCTCCTGTCAATCAGACACAAGGGCAGGATAGGAATTGGCGCTTTCCGCTGCCGTGTTCCAAGTCACAGGGCCTGTGAAATTTTGAATAAAGACAGTCCCGTTCAGTCAAACAGCTCGACGGCTTGGCGAATGCGGTCTGGGAGGATGGTTGGTTCGTTTGCAAATTTGGCGCTGAGTTCGAGTACAATGGCCGGCGGTGTGGCGAGCGCGTTGAGTGATGCGACGGCAGCAGGCCAGTCGATGGCTCCGTCACCGGGAAAGAGATGCTCGTCCTTCGTGCCGTGGTTGTCGTGCGCGTGAACCTGGACAATGTGTCCGCCCAGCGTGGCGATGGCCGCGGGCACGCCGGCCGTCATGTGCGCGTGGCCCAGGTCGAGGCAGACGCCGATTTCGGCTAGGTGGCCCGTTTCCAGAATCTCCACCAAATGTTCGGGCGTCGTGGGCTCACTCAGCAGGTTCTCGACGAGCGGGCGCACGCCCAGCGGCCGCGCAAAGGCGCCCAGGTGTTCGAGAGCTGTAAAGGCGTACTCGGCAGTGCGCGGCGACCACTCATCGTCCTTATCTCCCAGGTGAATGACCAGATTACGGAAAGGGATTTGATCGGCTGTTTCGAGAGCCCGCTTGATCTCGTCCATGGCCTCGATGCGGCGGCTTTTCTCTGTGTGCAGCAGGTTGAGAGGGGGCGAGCCGGAGCGGCCCATCTCCCTGTCGGCGAAGATCGGCGCGTGCATCGACCAGGCCGTGAGCGCGTTCGACCGGAACCAGGCGGCCAGCTCCGCAACCTGCTCGCGGCTGGTGTAGTCGAAATGCTGGCGCGCCGCGAAAATCTCCACTGCCTCCGCGCCCCATTGGCCAGCCTGCACCAGAAGCCCGGAGTGCAAGCGCTGGTTCATGAACAGGTGCGTCGACAGAACGTGCAGCTTGGTCACTGAATCTCCATCGCGCCGGATACATGGGGCCATGCGAAGATGGGCGCCGCTTCTATTGTCTCATCTTTGCAATAACTTACGAGCTGCCAGGTGTTGCGAAGAGGGCGCCGGAAGGCAGACGTTAGTCGAGGGATGTACGTGAGAATCCTTTTTCCTCCAAGTTTTTTACAAAATCGAAACTTTTTTCTCTTTTTTAACAATGAATTGTTAATAATTGAGCAATAGTGAACAGACTTGCCTGCTAAATCCATTGAATTAATAGAAAAGGTTGGGTGTTTTTGCTCGAGTAAACAGTCAAAAAAGAGGGACGCTTCGGTATTTCTACGGAAAGACCCTGGGCCAAATCGGGGAAGGGGACGTACAGATCGAATGTCAGGGCAGAATCATGTAAGGTTTGATCCTGAAGTTTTTCTGGCGAAAGCCGGGCTGGGGCGGAGGATTGTCCGGGTGAATCCCAAAGAGGCTTTCTTCACCCAGGGCAATGCGGCAGATTGCGTCTTCTACCTGCAGAGCGGCCGCGCGAAACTCACGGTTATCTCCAAAGAGGGCAAAGAGGCGACCATCGCGTTGCTCACGGCGGGCGATTTTGTGGGCGAGGATTCGATGGCTGGAACGCCGGGGTTGCGCATGGCCACGGCCACGGCTATAACCCCGTGTACCGCGCTCAAGATTGAGCGTTCGGAGATGATTCGCGTGATGCACGAAGAGCACGCTTTCAGCGACATGTTTCTGAAGTTTCTGCTGGAGCGCAGCATGAGAACTCAGGCGGACCTGGTCGATCAGCTCTTTAATTCCAGCGAGAGACGGCTGGCGCGGATTCTACTTTTGATGGCGGATTTTGGGCAGCCAGGCGAACCGGAATCCCTGATTCCCAAGATTAGCCAGGAGACGCTGGCAGAGATGATCGGGACCACGCGGTCGCGCGTCAGCTTCTTTATGAATCGCTTTCGCAGGATGGGTTTTGTAGACTACAACGGCGGCATAAAAGTACACAAATCTCTATTGAATGTGGTTCTCCACGACTGAAACAGCCTTCTCCATCTTCGCCAACCGGCAATCGACTTTTAACAGGATCAAAAGAACAAATCCTGCGGCACCGTGGGAGTGCCGCAGGATTGCGGAGAGAAACAATGAATACACGACTGGGGAACCAGCTTGATATGACTCAACTAACTTGCCAGGAAGATCCCGTGCATAGTTCGCGCGGTCCCGGGCGAGGAAAGTAAGAATGCATGTTGCATGTCAGGCGGATCATCCGCTATTACATTCCATACACATTCTCTTGCACAACACTTATAACTCCTCACGTAAATGAGCTTAATCACTTTTGTCAGGTATGTCTGAGCATTATTGCACAACTTTTAAATAATAATTGTTCATCTTGAGAGGACTGAACTCCCCTGCCACGGTGAGGAACCCTGCCGTGGTGTGCTACCCTTCCGGGTGGAGCAATAAGGGGAGGGACACGTGCGTATTAGTTTTCCGCAACTGGCGGCTATCGGAGTTGGCCTTGGATTCAGCATTGGTCTAGCCGCGCTGACGCCGGCGGCTGCGGGACAGACCACGAAACCTCTGGCTGCGACTGCATCTTCCAGGCCGGCGAGTCTTGCGCAGGAAACATGGGAAGCCAACAATCCGGTAGCCGACCCACGGGCTGTGGTCATCATCGGCAAGGCGCGCTTTACCGTGCTGACGCCGGAGCTGATTCGCATGGAGTGGGCAGCGGACGGAAAGTTTGAGGACCACGCTTCGCTTGTGTTCCTGAACCGGCGGCTGCCGGTGCCAAAGTATACAGCACACACGATGATTCTGAGAGGTGTCCACGTTCTGCAGATTAAGACGGATTTTCTTTCTCTGAGTTACACGACGGTGGATGGCGAGCCAAACGAAAAAGGGGCATTCAAAGCTGACAACCTTATGGTGCTGGCGCAGATGGGCGACGGCAAACAGGTGACTTGGAAGCCGGGACAGGCCGACACGGGGAACCTTCTGGGAACCACGCGGACGCTGGATGGGGCACTGGGCTCGAAGACAGTGGAGCCAATTGAGCCTGGGTTGATTTCGCGAGAAGGCTGGGTCGTGGTGGACGACTCCACGCGGCCGCTGTTCGACTCGGCCGATTTCAGCTTCCGGCAGGGCGAAAAGAGTCCCTGGCCGTGGGTTATAGAGCGACCTGCCGGCGAGCGTCAGGATTGGTACTTCTTTGGCTACGGTCACGATTACAAGAAGGCGCTAGGCGATTTTGTACGCGTGGCCGGGCGCATCCCGCTGCCGCCGCGTTTTGCCTTTGGCGCGTGGTGGTCGCGCTACTGGGACTACAGCGACCAAGAACTCGACGAATTAGTGCGTGGCTTTCACGAGAACGATGTGCCGCTGGACGTGTTAGTCATCGACATGGGTTGGCACATCAGCAAGAATCAGCTTCTGGCCGCGGGCGAGACCGATCAGTCCGGCCATGATCTGGGTTGGACCGGCTATACGTGGAACAAAGTGCTCTTCCCTGACCCGGATGATTTTCTGGCCAGGCTGCACGCTGAGGGGCTGAAGACAAGCCTCAACCTGCATCCGGCCTCGGGCGTGCAGCCATGGGAGGCAGCCTACCCCGCCATGGCCAAGGCGATGGGCATCGATCCGGCGACGAAGAAATATGTGCCCTTCGACATCACCGACAAGAAGTACGCGACAAACTACATGAATCTGTTGCATCATCCGCTGGAGCGGCAAGGCATCGACTTCTGGTGGCTGGACTGGCAGCAGGAGCAACGTACTAACATCCCCGGCGTGATGCCTACCTGGTGGCTGAGCTATGTGCACTTTACCGACCAGCAGCGCGAGGGCAAGCGGCCGCTGCTCTTTCATCGCTGGGGCGGGCTGGGCAATCACCGCTACCAGATCGGTTTCTCCGGCGACACCGTTTCGGTGTGGGATTCACTGGACTTCCAACCGTGGTTTACGGCCACCGCGGCCAACGTGGGCTACGCTTACTGGAGCCACGATATCGGCGGCCACATGCCCGGAGCTGTGGAGCCGGAACTCTTCACGCGCTGGGTGCAGTTTGGCGCCTTCAGCCCCATTCTGCGCACTCATACCACCAAGAACCCAGAGACCGAGCGCCGCGTCTGGGCCTATCCGGAGCCCTACTCGTCCATCCTGCGCTCGACCTTCCAGCTTCGCTACGCGCTGCAACCATATCTCTACACCGAGGCGCGACGGACCTACGACACAGGTGTGGCGTTCTTCCGGCCGCTCTACTACGACTGGCCGCAGGAAGACGCCGCCTACACCAGCAAGGGCGAATACATCTTCGGCGATCAGATACTTGTGGCCCCAGTTACCGCGCCCGCCGACAAGGTGAGCAACCTTGCTACGGAAACTGTGTGGCTGCCTAAAGGCGAGTGGATCGAGTGGCCAACGGGCAAGCACCTCGCTGGCTCGGCATCCTTCACGCGCAACTTATCTATTGAGCAGACTCCCGTCTACCTGCGCGCTGGGGCGATTGTGCCCATGCAGCCGCCCATGCGCTACACCGGAGAAAAGCCCGTGGACCCGCTGATCGTGAATGTGTGGCCGCTGGCGCCTGGCTCTACTTCGAGCTACTCGGTTTATGAGGACTCCGGCGTTTCGGTGGAGTATCAGCGCGGCGTTTTTGCGCGCACGCCGATCAAGGCCACGCAGACTCTGGCAAATTTGAAGGTTGAAATTGGCCCGGTGAAAGGCAGCTATCCCGGCATGATGAAGTCCCGCGCTTATGAGTTGCGTCTGCCCGCCGACTGGCCGCCCACCGCAGTCACAGTCAACGGAGTTGCGGTCAAGCGCGCCGGACCTACAGGCAAGGGCGGATGGTCCTTCGAGGGCAACACGCTGACCACCGTGATTCCCGTGCCCCGCCTTAGCGTCGCAGCCAAAGTTACGGTCGAGGTGCGCCGGGCACCTAGCTTGATTGCACAACGCAATGAGCTGGACGGCTTTGCCGGGGCCATGACCCGGCTGCGCGGTGCATACGACGCGATGCACCTGACCTGGCCCGTCTCCGATCCACCCGACGTGCTCATCGACGCCATGCAGACCGGCGACCGCCTAAGTTACCACCCTGAAAATGCGCAGCAGGAGATGACCCGCTTCCACGATCTGCTGCCCAAAGCGCAAGCGGCAATCACCGGAATCCGCACAACCTTCACTCGGCGCATGGTAGAGTATGCGATAGGGTTGTTGGCCAGCAATTGGCGGCCTTCGATCACCGAGATGGAAACCCAGAAGCAACGTCTTCAGGACGCCATAGCCCGGGCCGAACGGCTAGTGACGGAGGCCGGCAAGTAAGCTGGCCTAGGGACGCAGCGCTGGAGTTTGATTCCCGTTCACCGCGTTTTCCTGGCCCGCGCTGAGCAGGTTGGCCAACAAACGGTATGCTCCCGGCACTAACTCCGGAAGCTGGCGATAGAGCGCATAGGCAACATAGATATACGTTCCCTTGCCGGGATGCGCCACTAGCAGGCCGCCGCGTTGCACATCCTGGCCGGGGTCGGCGGTCTCGGTTAGCGCAGTGTAGTGCGCGTCCCAGCTATCCAGAAAAGAGTGGCCACGCTCCTCGACCCAGCCCTCAAAGTCCGCATCGCCAATGGCGTTGGGCCAGCGAAGCAAGGGATGCGCCGGATCGAGAAACTTCACCGCAGCAGTCTCGTCCACCACGCGCTCCGGCATTCGCCCCATCGACAATGGAAACGGCGCGGGGAAGTTGCCGCTCTGGTACTGGACAATCAGCGTTCCTCCGCGTCGCACAAATTCATCAAGGCGCGGCTGTGCCGCGGCCAACTCGGGGCGCGCCCCGTAGGCGCGAATGCCAATGATGATCACGTTCCATGCGGAGAGGTCACCTGAAGTCAGCTCTGCCGCCGTAAGCAGGTGCGCCTTGCCGCCCAGTCCTTCGATGGCCTCGGGAACAAGGTCGCCTGTGCCCATCACGTAGCCGATACGCAGCCCGGCGGCGAGCTTCACGTCCACCTTGCGCGTCTTTAACTCAGCGAGTTTGTATTGGTTGTAGGGCCTCAGGCCAGGGTAGCCCACGCTTTGCCATCCAGTTCTGTACTCGTGATTGCCGGAGTGAGCGATGGCTTGAATATTGTAGGCTCCAGTCGTAGCGCCATCTGGCGTGACGGAAAAGAGAATTGGCTCGGTGTCGCCCGCGCTCTCGCGATGAAACCGCGCCTCTGCCGGTTGAGCAGTCCATCCGGCAGGTAACTCCAGCGTAATCGTTCCCTCCGCCGCTGCCTGCGTATGCACGGTTACGCGCACGGGCAGCGCCGAACCATCCAGCGGCAGAATGCGCGCCTCCGGCTCCATGCGCACACCGATCAAAGGCGTCACCACCAGTGGCTCATAGACGCCGCCCACGCCGGGGATGCGATGCATCGTCTGGACAACCTTGCCCACGCGAATCGGCAGGCCTTCAAAGCTGAACTCCACCCAAACCGTCAGTGGGTAAGGCGCAAAGGAGCGCAAGCGCCACTCCGGATGGATCAGATCGTAGTAAGGCTGCTCGATGTTGGGGCGCGTGAAGTACGGCTGCGTGGGCTGTTCATTTACGGGAACTGTCAACTTGTAGATTGCATCCTGTGCAGTGTAGACGGGCAGCAATTCATCGCCCGCGACGGCTGTAGCAATCGTTTCACCTTGTTGCCAGCCTGCTGGTTCAAACCAGATACGCGTGACTTTTACGCCTATGGATGTCAATGTATGAACCCGTACATTGAAACTTTCGCCCGGCACTACAGATTTAGGAGTTTCATCAGCCGAGTCACCACGCAATCCACTGTTCTCGATCTTTGCATAACTCGTACGAAAAGCGATCACATCGAGTCCAAGCCGATTCGCGAGAACTTCCTTAAATTGATTGATCTTTATATCGAGTTCGAAGAGAAGATTGTATTTAATATCATTGCTGAGATCGCTCGCGTGCACTTTTTCGCGAAGCTTTAAAAAGTTACTGTACATATCTTTCACTCTATCCCTTGGTTTGTCTTGAATATCTGGGCATTGTTCTTTTTCAGACTCATCGTTCACCTCCTTTTCAAGTTGTTCAAGTCCCTCGAAAAGCCACGCTGGCGGATGCGGATCAGCCAAATCGATCAATCCATAGAGTGAAGTATGAAGGCATACTTTTCCGTTGTCGAACAGCCCAAACATTTTACCTGATCCACTCCAGCACTCACGGAAATTTGATGCATTCGCTCGCTTCGCAACAGCCCACAGGTGATACCTCGTTGTGGCCGGTCCGCTCAGCGTGGGATTTGCGCCGCCGTTCTGCGATTTTTGCTGGCCCCATCCCTCGCGCGCAATCTGCACCGGGCTGCGGCCCAGCACCGGGACTAGAGAGCCCACCTGAATTGTCACGTCGGTCGAAGGCGCGCCCTCGATCCACTCGCCGGTCACGTAATTCTTGAAGCGCGCCGGTGCCCATTTGCCCGTCGCGTAGTCGAACATCTTTCCGTCTTTGATGGGTGCGAAGGGAACCATTGAATAGACAGCCAAGGGCTGCCAGGGCTGCAAGCCATCCTTCAACTGATCGGGAAAAACCGTTGGGTCGCCGGCCGCCTTGAAGACCTCCTGCGCGATTTCACCGGAGACCTGGTGGTGGCCGTGTCCATCGCTCACTCCACCGACAAAGGTGGAGACAATCACTTGCGGCCTCTCGCGCCGCACCGCCAGCACGGCGTCATAGAGGACGCGGTCGTGTCCCCACTTGGCGAAGGACTCCTCTTGCGTCTTGGAGAAGCCGAAGTCCGCCTCCGTGCCCCAGAGTTGCTTTGCGCCGTAATATTCGCTGGCCTTCAGCAATTCGTTGGTGCGGATCAGGCCGAGCGCATCGTAGCTCTCCTCGCCCATGGCGTTTTGGCCGCCCTCGCCGCGAGTCAGCGTTAGCAGCGACACGCGCGCGCCCATGCCGCGCGAGAGGTATGTCAGCAGCGCGCCGTCTTCATCGTCCGGATGCGCGACGATAATCATCAAACTGGCTGTGGTTCCCAGGCGCTTTAGCGATTGCTCCAGCGCTGCTGCTCCCCGATCTTCAGGCAAGGGAATGGCAACGTCGCTCGGCTCGGGGAGAAGAGATGAAAGTGTGAGCGCAGCGGGCACGGGCTGCCGGGCAGGCTGTTGGACAGGCTGCTGACAGGCAAGGCGAACGGAGAGAACGCCTGCCAGAATCAGGCCGGCAAAGGCCGCACCCGCTGCTGCTTGATTAGACTTATCGGCAAAGAACATACTTCCGTCAGTGTACAATCCTGGGAGCGTAAGAGCCTTATGCCCCTCGCTTCTTCCAGCCCCGCCGCCAGCCTCCAGCGCCGCATCGGCCTGCGATCCGCTGTGGCCTTCAATATGCTGGAGATGATCGGCGTCGGCCCGTTCATCACGCTGCCGCTGGTGATCGCCGCTGCGGGCATCCGGCTCTCCGTCTGGGCATGGGTGCTGGGCGCAGTAATCGCCGTTGCCGACGGTCTGGTCTGGGCCGAGTTGGGCGCAGCCTTCCCCAGGGCCGGCGGATCTTATGCTTTTATAAGGGAAATCTATGGCCCTGAGCGCGCCGGCAACTGGCTCTGCTTTCTCTACGTCTGGCAGTTGAGCTTCACCGCACCGCTGGCCATCGCCTCGGGTTGCATTGGCCTCTCCAGCTTTCTCGCCTGGTTCTGGCCGGGGCTGGATCGCGCTCCTATCGCCTCGCTGCCCACGCTGCACTTCACCAACTTCGCCGCCGCCGCAGCATGCCTGCTGGTCACGGCGATGCTCTATCGCAATCTGAGCTCCATCACGCGGATGGCATGGGTGCTCTTTGCGGGAGTACTCGCGGCCATGGCCGGAGTCATCGTCTCCGGATTTGCGCACGGCTGGCATATTCCCGCATCACCCACGATTCCCCTCCCGGCAGCGCTCGGCGGACTGGCGCAGGCCACGCTGCTGACTACGTATTGCTATTGGGGCTACTACAACATCTGCTTTCTCGGAGGAGAGGTGCGCCGCCCGGAGCGGACGATTCCGCGCGCCATTTTGCTGTCGGTCCTGTTCGTCGCATCGTTTTACGTTGCCATGAACATGGCCGCGTTGCCTGCGATGCGCGATTTTGGGCGCGATGCCGCCACGCACGTCTCCGCCGGCGCAACCGTCCGCCTGCAACTGGTGGCCGACATCGCCCGCTCCGCTTTCGGCAGCGTCGCCGGCCGCCTGATGGCCGCGCTCATCATCTGGACTGCTTTCGGCTCCATCTTCTCGCTGCAGCTGGGTTACTCGCGCGTTCCTTACGCCGCCGCCCGCGACGGCAACTACTTCCGCTTTCTCGCCGCACTCCACCCGCGCTACAACATTCCTCACCACTCGCTGGTTGCCCTCGGCCTGGTGGCCGCGCTCTTCTGCTTTTTTTCTCTTCAGCAGGTCATCACCATGCTGGTCATCACCCGTATTCTGTTGCAATTTTTTCTGCAGCATGTGGGCGTTATTTTGCTCCGCATCCAGCGGCCTGAGCTCGAGCGGCCCTTCAAGATGCCGCTTTATCCGCTGCCTCCTCTAGTCGCCATTGCCGGTTTCGTCTTCATGCTGGTCAATCGCAGCCACGCCCTCGAAGGCCTGGGAATTACCGCGGCCATCGCAATTTCAGGCACGCTAATCTATATGGTGCGTGCCCGGCGGCTGGGGCAATGGCCGTTTACTCTCAGCAAATAAGCCTACAAACTCCAGGTGCTGGGAATCCACAATCTTTGGCGAATCTTGCACCGCACAACCCCTATAATGTATCCAATAGTTGTCAGACCTTCCCGCGCGAGGTCAGTTCATGCTCATCGGTAAGCCATCCGACATTCCCTCTTCGGAGATCACGCCGCAAGACCAATACCTCAATCGCCGCCGCTTCATGCGCGAGGCCCTTACTACCTCAGTTGCCGCAGGAGCAGCAGCACTTGGCGCCGGACGCCTCGCGGAAATCTTATCCCCCTCCGTCTCCGTGCTGGCCGGCACAAAACTCGAAACCGTGAAGAGCCCTCTCACCACCACCGGCGAGCAGTTGACCAGCTTCGAGGACGTGACTCACTACAATAACTTCTACGAGTTCGGCGTGGACAAGGATCAGCCCGCAAAAAACGCCGGCTTGCTGCCCGTCCGTCCCTGGACCGTGCGCGTGGAAGGGAAGGTGAAGCAGCCCAAGACCTTCGACATCGACACGCTGCTCAAGCTGCGCCCGCTGGAAGACCGCGTCTATCGTCATCGCTGCGTCGAGGCCTGGAGCATGGTCATTCCCTGGGTTGGCTACTCGCTCTCTGAGTTCATCCGCCAATGCGACCCGCTGCCCAGCGCAAAGTACATCCAGTTTCTCTCCTACTACGACACGAAAATAGAGAAGTGGGGCACGTCAGAAACCTCCATCGTTTGGCCATACTCTGAAGGGCTGCGCATGGACGAGGCCATGAACCCGCTGACCCTGCTGACCTTCGGCCTCTACGGCGAGGCACTGCCCAATCAGAACGGCGCGCCGTTGCGCATCGTGGTGCCGTGGAAGTACGGCTTCAAGTCGGCGAAATCCATCGTCGCCGTGCGCTTCCTCGACAAGCAGCCGCCCACTACATGGAACGATCAGGGACCAAACGAATACGGCTTCTACTCCAACGTCAATCCCAACGTGGACCATCCCCGCTGGAGCCAGAAGACCGAGCGCCGCATCGGCCTGCCCTTCTACGCCCAGCGCCGCACAACCTTAATGTTCAACGGCTACGGCGATCAGGTAGCATCGCTCTACAACGGCATGGATCTGCGGAGAAATTTTTGAAGCGGAGTTAGGGAGTAGCAGAGTTAGTAACTGCCTTGTTAACTCCGCTAACACGCGCGCAGCGCGGCTAACTCAGCACATAGGCAACCCATGAAACGACCTATCCTCATCGCGCTAAAAATTCTTGCCTGGCTGGCCTGCCTTTGGCCGCTAGGCTGGTTGATCTGGGGTGCAGTAACCGACAACCTCGGCGCGGACCAAGTCCATGCCATCACCTTTACGACAGGCCTTGCCACGCTGCACATTCTGACCATCTCGCTAGCCATTACCCCCCTGCGACGCCTCTCGCCGCGCTTGAATTGGCTGATTAAATTTCGCCGCCTGCTGGGCCTCTTCGCCTTCTTTTACGCCTCGCTGCATCTGCTAACCTACATCGCTCTCTACGCAGGATTCGACGTAAGCGTCATGGCCGCCGACATCGCCAAACGCCGTTACATCACCGCCGGCGTGGCCGCGTGGCTACTATTGTTGCCGCTGGCGGCGACCTCGACCAACTGGGCCATCCGCAAGCTGGGAGGCAAGCGCTGGAATCGGCTGCATAAGCTGGTCTACGTCGCCGCTGTCTGCGGAGTGATTCACTACTGGTGGCAAGTTAAGCCCGGCGTACGCACGCCATTGACCATTACGGTTGTACTGGCTGTGTTACTGCTGGCGCGTCCAATCCAGGAATGGATGCAACGCAGCAAGCCGCGTTTAGTCTGAGAACCTCTTCTTATTCGAATCGCAGCAACATCTGCGCTACCGGACGATAACTCCTGCGGTGCAGCGGCGTCGGCCCCAACCGTTCCAGTGCGGCCATGTGTTCCGGCGAGCCATAGCCCTTGTGCCGCGCCAGGCCGTAGCCGGGATACACGCGGTCCAACTCCACTAGCAGCCGGTCGCGATATACCTTGGCCAGCACGCTGGCCGCGGCAATAGAAAAACTGATCCCATCGCCCCGGATGACTGCCCTCTGCTCGCAATCCCAGTCAATCGTGTTGCGGCCGTCGATCAGCAAAAAATCCGGACTATGCTCCAATTGCTCCACGGCGCGTCGCATGGCCAGCAACGATGCCCGGTGAATGTTGATGCGGTCGATGGTTTGTGCGTCCACTTCGGCGATACCCCAGCAAACCGCATGGACGCGAATCGCTGCGTTCAGCTCCGTGCGCTTCTTTTCAGAGAGTTTTTTCGAGTCGGTCAGGCCTCGCAGTCGGCAGCCCCTGGGAAGAATGACTGCGGCGGCGACGACTGGACCGAAGAGCGGTCCGCACCCCGCCTCGTCCACTCCGGCAATGCGCAGCGCCCCGCGCCCGCGCGCGGCCTCTTCCAGCGTCCATCCGCAAACCGGAGCCTTGGCCATGGTTTCATTATAGAAAGATGCACGCAGTTCCGCGGGGACTTCAACTACGCGGCCCGGCCCTGCCAAACGCCCGCCCTGCTGGAGTAATCTGGTTGCTCAGGAGATTGCAACCGAAGATGCTCAGGCTATACCGCTTTTCCTTCACCATTCTAACCGTTTTCGTCTTTCCCACCACGCTGCTCAGCGCCCAGCCCGCGGCACCCGCCGCTCTCCAGGAAGATTACGTTCGCGCCCACTACACCAAGTACGAGTTCCGCATTCCCATGCGCGACGGCAAGCGGCTGTTTACCGCGGTCTATGTACCCAAAGATGCTGCCGCCGGCACCTACCCGTTCTTGATGGATCGCACTCCGTATAACGTCGGTCCCTACGGCGAAGACCAGTATGCACGCCACCTTGGCCCATCCGAGGAGTTCGAGAAGAGCGGCTACATTTTTGTCTACCAGGACGTGCGCGGACGCTGGATGAGCGAGGGTGAATATCAGGAGATGCGTCCGCACATCGACAACAAAAAGTCGCCCGCCGATGTGGACGATGCCTCCGACACCTACGACACCATCGAGTTTCTACTCAAACACGTCGCCAACAATAACGGCAAGGTGGGCATCTGGGGAATCTCCTATCCCGGCTTCTATACCTCGGCGTCCATCATTGATTCGCACCCGGCTCTGGCGGCCGCCAGCCCGCAGGCGCCTATGACCGACCTGTTCATGGGCGACGACGCCTATCACGGTGGGGCTTTCATGCTCAGCGCCAACTTCAGCTTCTACGTCTCCTTCAAGCCTCAGGAGAACCCCCTCACCCCGAAACCATCCATCCCCTTCGACTACGGAACACCCGACAGTTACAAGTTCTATCTCCAGGCCGGAAATATCGCCAATCTCTATCTCAAAAGTTCTAACTGGCTCTTCAAAGATCAGGCCATGCATACGACCTATGACAGTTACTGGCAGGCCCGCGACCTATCGCACCACATGAAAAACGTGCGCTGCGCGGTGCTGGTGGTGGGCGGATGGTACGACGCCGAGGATTTAAGCGGACCCTTCAAGACCTTCTATGCCATCAGCAAATTCAACCCCAAGACGCCTGCCACGCTGGTTGAAGGCCCCTGGGTGCATGGCGGCTGGTTGCTCGGCGACGGCTCCCACCTGGGCGATGTGCAGTTCAACTCCAAGACCGCGGAGTACTTTCGCGCCAACATCCAGTTTCCTTTCTTTGAGTACTATCTGAAAGGCAAAGGAAAAGAATTGCCGCACGCGGTGGTCTTCGAGACGGGCACAAACGTATGGCGCAACTTCGACGCATGGCCACCCAAGGCAGCCGCACCCAAAGTGCTTTACTTCCACTCCGGCGGCAAGCTCAGCTTCGATCCACCCACCGAGCAGAGCGGCGTGGACGAGTATGTTAGCGACCCCAACCATCCCGTCCCGTTTGTGGGCTACACCACCGACACTGTTCCTCAGCGCTACATGGTGGACGACCAGCGTTTCGCCAGCTACCGGCCTGATGTGCTGGTTTACCAGACCGCTCCATTGGAAGAAGACGTTACTATCGCCGGTCCCATTTCGCCTAAACTCAAGATCGCCAGCTCCAGCACAGACTCCGACTTCGATGTGAAGCTCATTGACGTATATCCGGAGGACTACCCCGACCCGGAAGATACTTCGCGCGGCAGCAAGCGCATACTGGACTCGCCGCCGCTGCACATGGGCGGCTACCAGCAACTGCTGCGCGGCGAACCATTCCGCGCGAAGTTTCGTAACAGTTGGGAGAAGCCGGAGCCCTTGACGCCGGGCAAAGAAACCGAAATCGACTTCACCATGCCCGATTTATTCCACACCTTCCGCCGCGGCCACCGCATCATGGTCCAGGTGCAGAGTTCCTGGTTTCCGCTGACCGATCGCAATCCGCAAATCTTCACCGATATTCCCAATGCAAAGCCGGAAGAGTTCCAGAAAGCCACCGAGCAAATCTACCGCCAGAAGGACGCGGCATCGGGAGTAGAAGTGCTGGTAATGCCGATGAATTAGCGATTAGCAGCCAGCCTCTGGCTTTCTCTTCGCAAATGACAGGCCAGTAACTGGAAGCTGTATTTCAACGAAATAACGGCACCGTCGCTCCGCCCTTCCCTTTTTTGTTGTTGTCGACTCCTCACCGCCAGATCCTGCCGGAAATATCTTCTCTCGACGTACAATTAAGACAGCCCCAGTTCCTGTGGAGGGATGGGTGAGCGGTTGAAACCGGCGGTCTTGAAAACCGTTGTGCCTGAAAGGGTACCGGGGGTTCGAATCCCTCTCCCTCCGCCATAGAGTCTTTATAATCAATAGTTTATAGTGAGAATTCGAACTTTCTGTACCTTTCCGGGCAAATTCGCGGGGATTCAGCTCTGAAAGGACCGGAGTGCATTCTCCGCCTGAGATGACAGCCTGAAAAATCCATAGTTTCTCTGTCGGGGAATTCGGCAGTCCCTTTTCGAGTTCTTGCAGGACAGATCCAGAAAGGTCGAGACCCGGTCTAGACCATTCCACAACCCCCTGGGGGGAATTGAGATTGGAGAGTTATCCAGTACCCGAACACAACGGCGTTTGTCAGGACGTACTCAGCGCCGTCTCCGTACGGAATCGAATCGGCAAGGATCGGTCTCTCACGTGCCTACTGATCAGGAATATCTCCGAATACGTGAAGTTGAGTCACTGTCGCTTTCGGTCGACCATGATACCCCGCTCCATCGATTGGTAGCAGCGACGGCTAAGGCATACAGGTCAAAGAGGCCGGATGATCGAGGCAATCGCAGCACTGGCGCATAGCGTGTACCTGCAAAAGATTGCACGCCGTCAGCGTGAGATTGAGCGGCAGTAACTAGCGCAGAAGATACAGGAAGAGAAACAAAGGCTGGCCAATCTGGATACTTGGGTTACGAATTGGGCACGAGCATGACTATACCGGGAGTTCATCGCAGCCCTTGAGCAGTTCTGGATTGACGCCTGCGTAGGTACTTCTGCTGAGAGTGAAATGGGCAAGCGTTTGTCTTGGATGAAGCAATAAGCTGACCGACTTGATCCACTCGTTGACAGCCCACCCTCCATTCTCGACCGCAAGTGCGAACTGAAGCGGTATTGGGGTTGAGGGAGAGAACGGCGTATTTCATTACTAATCAGACCATGTCCTGATTTCCTTACTTGAATTGATCCTAAGTGAGCGAAACGGGTTGTTCGCGACGATGAAGCGCCGTTGAACGTTTAATCGCCTGAAGGTGCAGTTGGCTCCTTCGTTTCCAAGCACCGTAGATTAGAAATCGCTGCGAAGAGCACCTGGCACCCACTATAATTGGGCGACGCCTTTCCGCACTCACCGAAGGCTTTGGAGTGGATCGATCATGTTGAGTCGCATTTGTCTGGCCCGCTTGGCGCGGCCGTTTTTTGCCTTATCTCTTCTAGTTGGGCTGGTTGCGGCCGTCCACGCACAATCTCTTGCCCCCGAAGTCACGCTGCCCGCGGGCTTTGCCACCATCGACCCCTTTGCGCAATCCAAATTGATGGTGCGTGGAGTGAATGTGCTTGGCTACGACCCCATCTGGGCCGATTTCTCCAAGGGACGTTTTAAGAAGGAGTACTTCCGCAAGATTCATAACGCTAGATTCACCACCGTGCGCGTCAACCTGCAGGCCTTCCAGTACATGACGGCAGAGAACAAGTTGCCCGATTCCTGGTTCCGTATGCTCGACTGGGTCGTCGCCAACGCAACCGAAGCGCATCTGCAGGTCATTCTCGACGAGCATGACTTCATCTACTGCGGCGAGACGAGCTATGTCGAGTGCAAGCCCAAGCTCCTCTCCTTCTGGCGGCAGGTCGCACCCCGCTATAAAGACACTCCCAACAGCGTCACCTTTGAACTCCTCAACGAACCTCACGGCCTCATCTCCAACCAGGAGTGGAATGGCCTGTTCCTGGAGCTGCTCGCTATCACCCGCAAAACCAATCCCACCCGTAACATTGTCATCGGACCCGGTGTCTGGAACAGCCGCGCCGCGCTAAAAGATCTTGCCCTGCCCGGCGACGACGGCCACATTATTGTGACCTTCCATTACTACGATCCTCTCCCCTTCACACATCAGGGAGCACCTTGGGCTAGCGAAGAGATTCGCAGTGGGCATGACATTGCTTGGGGCAAGACAGAAGAGCAGTTCGCCGTCGAGCGCGACTTTGATGGCGTCGTGCAGTGGAGTCAGGAGCATCATCGCCCCATCCTTCTGGGCGAATTCGGCTCCTATGACAAGGCTCCCATGGAGAGCCGCGTCCGCTGGGATGCCTTCATCCGCAAGACCGCCGAAGATCGCGGTTTCAGCTGGGCCTATTGGCAGTTCGACTCTGACTTCGTGGTCTACGACGTGGAAACCAACAAGTGGAACGAGCCGATCCTGAAGGCTCTGATTCCGAAGTCGCATTGATCGGCAAACACGCTGGACCTTGGAGATGAGGCCGATTCTATCGCTGGTCCGTCTGCCGCATTCGCACATCGATCCTAACTGGCTATAAGGAACGGAATCGTGAGAGTCAGAACAAGCCTTCGGAAATTCTGTGAACGGGTTAGCTGACCACGTTCTCAGCGCAACCAGATCACCTCCGTGAAGCGGCTTGTGTACCGGGATCTCGGAAGCAAGCCGGGACAGGATAATCGGCCCCTACAGCGTTTATCGTTACCAATCCTGGTTTGTGCCTCATCCTCTGCCGCGACAGAAGTGTTCACTCTGCGAAATATTCATCAGGCCTGGTTTCCAGCCGGAGTCACCGAGCGAGGGTCAAGCTGCCAGATGCGCTTTGTACCGGGGTCGGCTAAAGGGCCAGGAGCTCTGGTTTCTCCGGTGACCACGCCGAGCATATCGTTGTTAATGTGATTGAATACACTCACCTTTGGGAACGGCTGGCTGCTGCTTATCGTCAGCTCCATGCGGTCAGGATTAAAGTCTACCTGCATATCGCCCAAAGCTCCATGTTTGTCCCAGCCGTGCGCCTCTCGCCAAGCCGGCAAGTCGAGGTACTGCTTCGAGTCAGATGTGAAAAACCCCAGAAAATCGCGCGGCATGGAGACATAGAGGTTACCGTCGGCCTCGTTATGCTGATTGAGGAACACGATGGCTGACTTGCCGCAACTAGTGAAAATGTTGTTATAGATATTGTTCTTCTGAGCGGTTCCGCCGCCAGCACGATCCTCGCGCACGATAGCAAAAACTCCGGAGTTGTCACAGCGGCCGATGAGATTCTGGGAGATGGTCAGACGATCGCTGGCATTGATGAAGACGCCAGATCCCGCACAGCCTCTCTGGCCGGGCGTACCCGGCTCGGCGTTGCGGACATTCCAAATGACATTGTTGTCGATCTGGTCCAGTTTGAGATTCATTTCCATGTGTACAGCAGCGCTTACGGTGAGGACGTCAGCAAACACATTGCTGGTGATGCGGCAGTTCACGTCGCCGCTGTCGAACCAGACCGCATTGGCATGGCGGATATGGCGGACCACGTTGCGGCGGAAGAGCATGTTTTGGGCACGGTGGAACTTGGCTGCGGCGGCTTCCCATGCACGTTCCGCGTCCGCCCAGCCGCACCACTCGATGAGATTGTCCTCGATGAGGGTGTCCTGGGTTCCCATGCCGGCGAGACCTTCGACGCCGCAGTAGCGAATCGTGTTACCGCGGATGATCTGAGATACACCGGCTTGCGGCGTTGGACCGCCATTCCAGTCGCTGTTGCCGATATCGAGGCCCGTACCGTTGGCCCATTCGATGGTGTTGCCCTCGATGATCCAGTGATTGCCACCAGCTGTGGATACCAGGCCGCGCTGCGGAACCGGGTAACCGTTGCCGGCGTGCTGGAAGGTGATCCCCTTGACGCGGATGTAGGCAAGACCCTTTTGTATGGGTACGAAGGCCTGCTCGCGAGTGGTGACTTCAACCGTGTGCTCGGCGGGAGTGCCTGCGGGCAAACGGATGTGAATGTCGTTTCCCGCGTTTTCGACCCAGAACCTGGCGTCCGGCGAGCCGCCAATTTCCTGCATGATGGGACCGCCGCGGGTGCGAGCAGGCAGGCCGGTGAGAGGCATGGGTGTTCCTGGAGGCGGGGGGCCGGGCAGGCGCGCGCTGGCCAGTTCGCGAAGCTGCTCCATCGGCTCCAGCGGTTTGCCATCCACAAAGACCAATCCACGCCGGCGGAAATACGGACCCATGTCGACCGACTTGGTGTCGAGCCAGGAGCGATCACCCGGCGAGCTGGCTAGGCCGAAGGGGTTGTAGGCGTCGGGGAACATCGAGCCGGTGAGCTGGTGTTGCCATGCGATCTGGCTTTCACCTAGGCTGGCTGGGTCTCCGCCGCTGAAACGACGGATCGGGATGGACTCCTGCTGCCAGCCTTCTTTGAGTACTTCAGAGCCTTTGACGATAACTGTTGCCCCCGGAGCGGCCTCGTAGCTGATCATCTGAGTCGGACCCGTGCCGCCGCGCATCGGGCGGACGCACTCGCGGTAGATGCCGGAGGCGATGACCACGCGTTCGCAGGGCTGGAGAACCTGGGCGGCCTTGTTGATGGTGCGGAAGGGCCGCTCGCGGGTGCCAGGTCCGTTGTCGTTGGCCCTAGCGGAGTTATTGTCAACGTAGTAGGTCTTCGAAAATGTCAGCGGCTGTTCCCAAGAGACATACTCGGTGCCGTCGGGCAGGCGCGAGTCCGTCGACGCAGCCTTGTGATTGGGTTGGGCTGTATCAGTAGTGACATCTTGCTGAGCTTGGCCGAAGGCGCTTCCGCCAAAACCAACCATTGCCCCCACGCCTGCCGCAAACAGGAGAAAGCGCCGGCGATCCATGGGTTTGCTGGGAATTCCGTACATTGACGCATCCGGATTTGACAGGAATTGCTTTTGCCCTGATCTCATACTAGACACGTTATGCTAAGGTGCTTGCGAAAGTAAAGAAATCAAGGCTGAACCATTCTTTTTCGCACGCCCAGGATCTGTTCCGAAAGCTAGACTCGCCGAGGGCGGCCGGTACGGACTAACATTCCGTCCAAGTTGCAAAGTATGTAGACGCCGAATCGGCCGCGCAGGCATAATTTGAACAATCTATTGATGCACCACACTTAGTACAACGTCCGGCCCTCCGGTATCAAGAAGATATCTTGTAGGAAAAGTTGTTTTTTCTGCTAATTTATCGATTTAATAGATGTATTATCGAGTCGTGAACACCACCATTGATGAATGGGAAATCCTGCACGCCGTCGTCCAGTTAGGGGGCTTCGCGCAAGCGGCGGCACAGCTCAATCGCTCTCAATCGACGATCAGCTACGCAATCGCACGACTGCAGGATCAGCTTGGGATAACGCTCTTTGAGCAAAAGGGCAGAAAAGCACATTTGACCGAAGCAGGACGCGTGTTGCTGGCCGACGCAGAACCCCATCTGACTGGATTTCACCAGCTTGAGCAGCGAGCTCACTCACTTGCCTCTGGCGGACAATCCGAGATTCGAGTGTCGGTAGATGCCATTTTTCCCAACGAACGGCTCTTCGCTGCACTGACGGAGTTTGCCCGGAGCTTTCCCTATGTCCACTTGAAGCTGCGCCAAACTACCTTCCTTTCTGCAGATTCCGAGTTCTCCGCGCACAATGCTCATCTCTGTGTCGCAGGCCTGATGTCGCGCGAGTATTTCGTTAAACCGATCCTCGATATCCGGATGCTCGCGGTTGCCCGCCGGGATCATATACTCCATTCGCTGAAAAGGGAGATCTCCCGGATCGATATGATGCAGCACATGCTAGTGATTGTCGAAGGAGCAGGGGCTGACAACACGAAGAGCCAACCGCGCAGCCCCGCTCAACGCTATCTGCCTGTCAGCACTATTGAGGCTGCGATTGATGCCGTTCGGAGCGGGCTTTGTTTCGGTTGGCTGCCGGTGTACAGGATTCAGCCCTGCCTGGATAGTGCTGAATTCGTCCCGCTCCGTATGCCGGTTGGCGGCATGAGGGAGGTACGCCTCAGTCTAGTATGCGAGGATTCGAATTATGGCAGCAAGGAAGTGTTTGCCGTTGCTGAATTGCTCGGAAGGAATCGAGAATTGGAAGTCATCTAGGCGCGTTATGGCTGCGTTTCTTCCATTGCCAGCATGTTGCTGAGTGCGTCCGCCTACCCCGCAGTGAGTCCTCCATCTACAGGAATCGCGGCCCCGTTGATGAACGAGGCCTCGTCGCTCGCGAGGTAGACCAATGCGTTGGCAACGTCTGTCGCGCTGGCGAGTCTGCCGAGAGGCACTTCGCCAAGTCTCTCTGCCCGGCGCTCGGGATCATTGAGCATAGCCTGCACTAAGGGGGTTTCCACCGTGCTGGGGTGGATGGAGTTGCAGCGGATATTGTCCTTCGCGTATCGCACTGCTACCGATTTTGTGAGCAGGGTCAGGGCGCCTTTGGTCGTCGTATAGGCCTCGTTCGTATACCTGTGGCCGACCAGGCCGCATATCGAGGACATGTTGAGGATTACGCCGCCGCCCGCGGTCCTCATGATGGGCAGGGAGTGCTTGATGCCGAGAAACGGTCCCTTGACATTCACAGCCATCATGGCGTCGAAGGACTCCACCGGCATTTCCTCTATGTTCTTCCTGACGTTGATGCCTGCGTTGTTGACTAGGATGTCGAGGCGTCCGGTCCTCTCAAGCACGGCGGCAAGCGCGGCCTTCCAGCTTTCCTCTGAAGTGACGTCGAGTGGCAGGAAGACCGCTCCTATGGACGCGGCCGTCTTTTCCCCCTCCGCGCTGTTCGTATCGCAGACGAAGACCGAGGCGCCTTCTTCCCGAAATCTACGGGCGATCTCCGCGCCGATCCCTCCCGCGGCGCCCGTGATCAGGGCGGTCTTGCCGTAAAGGCGCACCGCGCTCACTTCGCGCCTCCCTTGCGGACCTTGATCCCGGCGAGCCTTTCGTAAAACTGAATGAGGCCACCATGGTCCTCAGTCTGCTTCCCGTCAACCTTCAGGGCCTGCATCATCTCCATCACCTGGCTGGTGAGCGGGATTGGTACGCCGGTTTCGTGCGCCGTATCGAGCGCGTTCTGCAGATCCTTGATGTGCAGCTCGATCCTGAAGCCGGGCTTGTAATTTCCCTCAAGGACCATGGGGGCCTTGGCATTGAGGACGGTGCTTCCCGCGAGACCTCCCTTGATGGCATTGAAGACCCGCTCGGGATCCACACCTGACTTGGTCGCGAGGACGAAGGCCTCCGACATCGCGGCGATATTGAGCGCGACGATGATCTGGTTGGCGAGCTTGGTCACGTTGCCCGCGCCGATCTCTCCGCAGAGGACGGCGCTGGCTCCCATCTTCAGCAAGACGTCCTTCACCTTCTCAAAGACGGCTTCCTTGCCGCCCACCATGATGGCCAGCGTTCCGTCGATGGCCTTGGGCTCGCCGCCTGAAACTGGGGCGTCGAGCATCTCGATTCCCTTCGTGGCAAGCTCGGCAGCCACCTCGCGGCTCACCAGGGGCGCGATGGAGCTCATGTCGACGAGCACGCTTCCCGGCTTCGCCCCTTCGATCACGCCGTTTTTGCCCAATACCGCTTGTTTCACGTGAGGAGAATTGGGCAGCATGGTGATGATGAGCTCGCTCCGCGAGGCCACGTCTTTGGGAGACTCACCCGCCGTTGCGCCGGCTTGAACCAGCTCACCCACATGCGGCGCAACAATGTCGTATACGACGAGTTTGTGGCCCGCCTTGAGGAGGTTTTTCGCCATGGGCTTGCCCATGATGCCCAGTCCGATGAAGCCGATGTTCATTTCTTCCTCCCTTGCAAAAGCGTTCTTACGGCCTGTGAAACGGCCTCCGAGGTGAGCCCAAAATGCTTGAGCAGATCGTCATAACGCGCCGCCGATATGCCGAAGCAGTCAGGAATGCCCACGAACTCGACCGGCGCGTGAGCGACTCCGCGAAGCGCTTCCACCACGGCGGAGCCGAGCCCGCCAATCACAGTATGCTCCTCGGCCGTAACGATGGCTCCCACTCCGCCCGCATAACGGATGATAGCGTCGCGGTCCAGGGGCTTGAGAGTTCCGACGTCGAGCACCCTCGCCGAGATTCCCTCCGACTCCAGAGCCGCCGCGGCCTCCAGAGCCTTGGAGACCATGACCCCCGCGGCGAAGATCGCCGCGTGTTTCCCCTCCCGGAGCATGGTCACCTTGCCGATGGAGTAAGACTCATCAGGCGGGTACACGAAGGGCAGATCGTTCCTGTTGATCCTGATGTACACCGGCCCCTTCCACTCCAGGAGGCAGTCCATCATCTTCTCCACCTCGATGGCATCCGCGGGGCAGAGCACGGTCATGTTGGGCAGGGCGCGCATGAGGGCGGCGTCCTCTATGCCCTGGTGTGTCTTTCCATCGCCGAAGTCAGAAAGCCCGGCGCTGGAGCCGCAGATGCGGACGGGAAGTTTTGGAACGCAGATGGAGTTGCGCAACTGATCGTAGTCCCGCCCGGCGGCAAAGACGGCAAAGGAATGCATGAAGGGGATCATGCCGGCAAGGGCGAATCCCGCCGCGGTGGAGGCCATGTTCTGTTCCGCGATTCCCATTTGGAAGTAGCGGTCGGGAAACTCCGCCT
>Ga0371490_1000147_pt1 | contig 69251 bp, 57 predicted proteins | sample MB2SIPfraction_FD_207959 | JGI IMG/M metagenome (GOLD analysis project Ga0371490, IMG submission 207959) | Lab enriched peat soil microbial communities from McLean, Ithaca, NY, United States - MB28FN SIP fraction | ecosystem: Environmental > Terrestrial > Soil > Wetlands > Peat | place: USA... | reverse complement strand
GACGGCTCAATGAAAAAGCGCTGGGTCGCCGCCGGGATGCTCGAAGCCGAGCGGTCCTTCAGGCGGATCAAGGGCTACAGGGACATGCCTGCCTTCGTCGAAGCCCTCCGTCGCGAGGTCAACCCGATGCTTGAAACATCCTCTGAGTACGATCATCAAGCCGCTTGAACAAGCTGTGGCCACCGCCGAACTTCAACAAGGGGCGGGACATCGTCCACTCGCGGCCTGCGCCTGTCAGACGGCCGGCCAGTGTTCGCGTATGCTCTCCGGCACGGGTTGTGCGTAGCAATTATGGACAGAGCGTGGAGAATTGTCCCTCGTTGAAGCGCAAAAGCCCTGGTGGAGAGGTGCGAGAGCGGCCGAATCGGACTCACTGCTAATGAGTTGACCTGGGAGACCGGGTCCGAGGGTTCAAATCCCTCCCTCTCCGCTCGCTCGTGAAGTCGCGCGACCGACACTATTTCCAGCGCGACACTGCGCCGGCTTAACAGCTCAACGCAAGACGGTACGTGGCGAGTTCTTCAGCGATCTCGCCACAGCGCCCCCGGATGCGACGAGCGCGGCAAGAAGGCCCAGGTAGGCACCGAGACCGGGCGCCACGGTCACGTAGCTGGACGGCGTGCCGCTGTAGGGCTGGCTCAAGAAAGCCGCGACGACGAGGACGAGATTGGTCAAGGTCAGCGTGAGCAGGATCGGCGTGTGCGGCCAGCCCGAAGAAGCCGGTCCCGCCGCGCCCGAGCTGATCGCCACAATGACTTCCAGAAGAAGCACGATCGACACGACCAAGATTGCCCAACGCCATCCTCCTGCTTCCTTGCCCAGTGCCGAAACAGGGAACGTCATGGGTCCCGTGAGCCCGCCCAAGCTCGAGGCAATCTGGGGGAAGAGACGCGACAACACAGCTCGCTCGAGCGAATCGTAGAACTGCACGCCTAGTGACGTGAGAGTCACGTTGTACCAGCTGAGAAACATCGAGATCAGCACGAGTACCGTTGCCGCCCCTGCCACGACGTCGCCGACCGTCGATCTCTCGCTTACGCCACTCTGCACAAGCCCCGGTCTCGTCATCGGCGACGACGGCGTCCAAGTTGTTGGCGGAAGAGACGTCCGGACTAGGGAAGCTCCCGCGGGGTTCGTGGACGCCGGGGACGGCACGATTGGAGCTTGCGGTCCATTCGCCGTGGAGACTCCAGTGCCGGAGACAAGTAAGTCTCGCGGGCGCACAAACGCCCCACACGCTCGACAAAAGCCGACATCGGGCGGAAGTGGTGCCCCGCACTGCCAGCAGGTCATCGTCACAGTCCTCTCGTATGATCCAGCTCAGCTGACACCGCCCAGGTCATGCGTAGGCGCTGTGCAGGACGATCAGAGTCCGGCTCGCTCTCGATGGCCTCGGTCTCAACAGGATTTCTATCGGCCCGTCAGAGCGGTGGCTTGACCCTGAGCCGCGAGGTCTAGAGTCTGTTGGCGGATCGGATCGCGGCTGGTCGACGTTTGCTCATGGCCGACGTTGGTCATCGCAGCTCAGATGGAGTGCCGATTCATGTTGCGCTCGTAGCTCAATTGGACAGAGCATCTGACTACGGATCAGAAGGTTGGGGATTCGAGTTCCTCCGAGCGCGCTGAATAAGTCCAGGTAAAGGGCCATTTCTAGATCTCTGTGTAGCTTTGCTCTAAGCTCGACTCGTCGATAGCCAACAAGAAAGCCAACAAAGCAGTTGGCTGAGGAGGCGACGAGGTTGGCAGGAAGCCTGAGAGCAGTCGAAGGTAGACCAGGTACTTGGCAGCTGCGGGTGTACCTAGGTCGGGATGCCGAAGGGCGCGTACGGCATCGCCACGTCACCCTCAAGGGGTCCCGCCGCCAAGCGGAACGAGAGCTGGCTCGCCTCGTAGCCGACCAGGATTCACAGCCCGCCGCGGTCCCCGAGCAGCCGGCGAATTGGGGACCGGCTACGACCGTCAACGACGCCGTCGCCGCCTGGCGCGACAACGGCTGGGATGACCTCTCTCCCAAGACGGCGCGGCATTACGAGAGCATCTGGAAGGTTCACATCGCCCCGACGATCGGACGCCGGCGAATCGCCATCCTCGGCACCTACGACGTGGAGCGCTACTACCGCTCGCTCAAGGCCGACGGCTTGTCGATGGCGACGGTTCGCCAGGTAAAGGCTGTGCTGCACCGTGCATGCCGACTGGCCCACAAGTGGAGCGATGGTGCTCTCCCGAACCCGATCGCCGATGCCGACCTGCCTATGTGGCGACTGGAAGAGCAACGAGCAGAGGTACGCGCTCCCGAGCCTCATGAGGTTCAGGCCCTCCTGACCGCGGCCATGGCAGAGGACCTGCGAATCGGAGTGTTCCTGCGGGTGCTGGCGGCCACGGGCATCCGGCGGGGAGAGGCGTGTGCGTTGCGCTGGAGCGATCTCGACCTTGAGCGAGGTGTCATCACCGTGGACGAGGGGGTGATCGCTGCCAAGGGGGGTGCCGTGGTCAAGGAACCCAAGACCCGGGCCAGTGTCCGAAGCCTCGCATGTGATGAGCGCACCGCTGCCGCTCTGATCGAGCTGCGGGCCGAGCAGGAGCGGATTGCCGCGGCAGCCGAAGAGAGCTTGCTCGACGACTCCTTCGTGTTCTCAGCGTCCCCCGGCGGCGCGGTCCCGCCCCACCCTGACTCGATGTCCCACGCCTTGACCCGAATTCGGGATCAGGCGGGCCTTCCGCCTGACATCCACCTTCACTCGCTCCGCCACTTCCACGCCACCGCATTGGACCCGGTGATCAGTGAGGCCCAGAAACAGGCACGCCTCGGCTGGTCGACGGTGCACATGGCGCGCCACTACACCGACGGGGTTCCGGCGGAAGACCGGCGCGCTGCGGAGCACATCGGACGCCTGCTCGGCTGACAGGCGCTTGGCTCCAAGCCGGATGCGACCGCCCGGCCGGTTCCATGATGACTGGCGGCGGACTACGTCCCGGGGACCCCGAAGAGCCCCCCGCTCTGCTCTCCGGTCTCGTCCACTCCTTCCTCGCGGGCAGTCAGCGGCAACTCGCCGGCAAGGAGGCGCTCGACAGAACGACGGGCGATGCGGATGCGTCCATTGATGGTGAACACAGGCACGGGCAGGTCTCCTCTTCCGATCGCCCGGTAGATCGACGACCGACTTTGGCCAAGCAAGACAGCCGCGTCATCCACGCTCAGGAGCGGCTTACGGGACCAGCTCTTGTCAGAGTTGGCCATCGGTTTGCTCCATCTCCGACGGCGGGACACTCGGAGCAGTCGTACGGCGTTCTTCTCGCGCTGTGCGGCGTTCCTCGGTGGTGCGATAGAGGTTGATGCCGCGTCGTCGAGCCACGTCGTCAAAGCTGTGGCTGGCGCGGGCGGCCTCGATGGTGGCTGGGTGCCGGGTTGTTCGCGATGACAACGACGTCGGGCGATCGTCATGGGTGGAGCGGAGCCGAATCATGGCGCGATGGTGCGCTGACCGACTCACAGCACTTCTCACAGGAACACTCACAGCAACACTCACAGGAGAAGAAATTTCGCGGTTTCCTCTGGGGAAGACACGGAGCCACTCACAGGACTACTCACAGCAACACTCACAGCAACACTCACAGCAACACTCACAGCAACACTCACAGATCCAGGTCACAGGGGCGGGTTGGTAGGTCAGGTGCCCGGTGGGCGGCTGGGACGGAGGAAGGGACCACTATGTCTCCTTGCCGTTACCCGCAAGCCAGAGAACCTTCACCGTGCCCTTCGAGGACCCCGCCGAAACCGGAAATCCTCAAGCCCGAGCACCGTGATACAGCGTCGCGTAATGATCTGGCGGTGGCCGCGGATGGCAAGCTCCGATGGTTGAACAGCGTCAAGTTCTCCGCTCCCTGCCGGAGCTGCGGCGTTTACCTCGCCGTTGGTAGATCGGCCTGGTGGTCCCCGTCGACGAAAGAGCTTGTGTGCCTCAAGTGTGGTCCCTCTAGCCGTGGTCCCTCTAGGCGTTCAACAAGTCCACCGTCGCACCCCGAGGCGGCGAAGGACGCTCGATCGACCACGGACGATCCGGCACAGGATCGTTGGCAGCGCCTCGTTGCATACCTTCGAGACTGCGTAACCGCAGAGGCGGCCGGGGAGTTAGTTCGGTGCGAGGACGCGACGCGCTGGTCGCTCCTTGATCTCGATGAGGAATCTCTCATCTGCGGCACAGCCGACACCATCGTGGTCGGTGAAGGGTTGGCGGGGCAGTACGCGACACTGTTGCCAGGTCGCGCACTGCGATACGGCTGGCCGCTCGCCCTCCTGCCTGATCGTCGGGGCGAGCTACAGGTGGTGCCACTACTCGTGACCGACCTCGACATGCCGAGCGGAGATCCACCCGAGGTCGCTGCGATCGACGACGAGCCCTACCTAAACCCTGGTCTACTCGGAGGCAACCTGATCGATTCGGCCACTGCGTCCGAACTCGCGGCGCACGTCGCTGGGGGCATACCCCTTGGTGATGCCGTGGCGATGTCACAGTTCGTCACGGAAGTGGCCAGACTCATCGACTCCGAGTCCGCGACGCTCGATCCGGCGAAACTAGATCGAGAGATCGAGAACCGCACCGGTGTCTTCAATGCCGCAGCCGTGGTCCACGTTGAGAGCTCTGTCATCACAAGGGCCTTGCTCGAAGAGCTCGCCGAGCTTGAGCACCGTTCAGATTGGCGGGAGACTGCTGCCGCGCACCTTGTGGGAGTCGTTCCGACGTTCCGCGCGACCGTTCGAAGGTCGTCTCCCGCTGCGCCTTTTGTTCTCAATGAGGCACAAGAGCGGGTTATAGAAGAGCTTCGGACCGCTCCTCTCACCGTTATCACGGGACCCCCAGGGACAGGAAAGAGCCAAGTCGTGGTCGCTGCGGTCTCAAACGCGTGGCTCGACGGAGACTCTGTGCTCCTCACCTCGACGAACAACGCCGCGGTTGACGTAGCGGTCGATCGGGCGAGGAACGTCACGAGGTCGCTGCTCATTCGAACCGGCAACAAGTCATTCCGCGACGACCTTCCAGTGGCCGTAGGTTCGCTCCTAAGCGACGCGCGGACCTCCATCGCCGATGAAGCGAGCTCGAGGCGCGACCTGACGATCGCGGCGAAAGAACGCCAAGAACTTCTGGCAACTATCGCGGCGAAGCGTTCCCTCGAGGCGGCGCTGACGGCAGTATGCATCGCTGCAGAGGACGGCGCTCGACGTACGTGGGCCAGCGCGAGACCCCCCGACCTTCCAAAGTCTCCCAGCCAAATCCTCACTAGTGCGCTCAGGGCTCGCCGCGCCAGGTTTTTCGGCGATCGGCGCCGGCGCCGTCTTCTTCAACTCGCGCGAGCGACATCGTCCGCGACGATCGACGACCTCATTGCATGGACGCAGGCTGAGGTCGAGTTCCTGGACATGTCGAGGCAAGTTCGCGAGATCACTGACCGAACAGGTGATGACGAGCAGGCGCTTTCACGAGTCAACACAAGGTGGGAAGAGGCGAGCTGTCGAGCGACCGCTGCCGTGGCTCGCACCCTGCTGGTCCGCCATGCCGGCACGATCTCTCAGGTGGCCACCGCTCGAGGAGCTGGGCCGGGATTGCCGCATCATCTTGCCGCGGCCATGCGTGGTGCACGGGGCTGGGCGTGCACAACACTGGCGATCAAGCCCAACTTTCCGCTGACTCCCGGCCTGTTCGACCTCGTTATCGTCGACGAGGCGAGTCAGTGCGGCCTCGCCGCGGTGTTGCCTGCGGCCTACCGCGCCAAACGCCTCGCTGTTGTCGGGGACCCAAACCAACTGAACCCGATCGTGTCGATCGACGACCGACGTCTGGACAGGCTCGCCAAAGCACACGGGTTTCTCCGCGAGGAACTCCGGGAGGCCCGACAGGACGTCGGCATCGGGTCCGCGTTCACGGCTTTCGCTCGTGTCGTCGGCGACGAACAGGTGCGTCTTCTCAATGAGCACTACCGGTGCCATCCCGTGATCGCGCGCTGGTTCAACGAGGCGTTCTATAACAACAGCCTGGACGTGCTGACCGACGTCACGGCTTTCGGCAAGGGGCAAAGGGGCCTCGTGTGGATCGATGTCGAAGGACTCGCCGAGCGAGGTCGGTTCGGGAGCGTACGCAATCTCGCCGAGGCTGACGTGGTCGTGGACTGTCTTCAAGAGCTGCTCAAGGAGGATGCCTCGATCGGAGTCGTCAGCCCCTTCGCGGCACAAGCCGCGTGGATCGAGAGCGAGGCGATCCGTCGTTACGGGAGTGACGCGCTCGGAGCTGCCGACTTCACGTCTGGAACGGCGCACAGGCTTCAAGGCAACGAACGTGAGGTGGTCGTGTTCTCGACAGTCGTAGCTCCCGGCATATCCCGACGAACTGCTCAATGGGTCGAGCGGGAGCGGAACCTAGTCAACGTCGCCGCGAGCCGCGCACAAAGAGCATTCATCATCGTCGGTCATCCGACTGCCGCGGCCGAGCTACAAGTGCACACGATCGAGTCGCTACGACGAGCGGCGCTCGAAGGTCTCGAACCCCCTTCAGCGGCGTGGAGGATCGACAGCGAAGCGGAGCAGCGCCTCGTGGAGGCGCTCCATATCGCTGGCTTTGCTCCCCTGCTGAAGTGGAACGAAGAAGGCTACGTGCTCGACATCGCGATCGTGCTGGGGAAAAGACGGATCAACATCGAGGTAGACGGCGACCAGCACAAAGACGCGCGGGGACGATCTCGACGACACGACATCGCGCGCGACCGGGTGCTTCGAGGACTCGGGTGGGAGATCCTACGGTTTCCCGCTTGGCGCTGCCTCCGCGAGTCCCAGCAAGTCGTCGATGAGATCGCAGAGGGTTTTCTGTAGGAGTCGAGGCATACATGGTCAGAGCACCGGATCTGATCGGAGACCGAGCGAACTCGAAAGTCGACGCAGGCTGGCATATTGCTCGCGGTTGCGCGTGTGTGCCCGAAACCCATCCACCCTGTTTACGCGGCTCGCCGGTGTTCGTGAAGGCGGCCGCTGAGGATCTCGGTTCGTCATAGGCGTGTCGGTCGGGACGGCGACCTGGCGTCCACTGTGGCACCATCTCGCTCGGCACCCGCGGCATCGTGTGTCTCTGCCGAGTGCCCACCGGGCCTGGACCTGCGACACCGGCGGTTATAGTCGTTAATCCACGCGATGTGAGCTTTACCTGCGGACTCATCGAGACCTGTGGATAACTCCCGTGTGGTCGTCGCGCTGATCATGTGCTCACAGCACTGCTTGGTTTTCGCGGCTCCGGTACGGACCTTTTGCGAGGAACGGTAGGTAAGGCGGTAGTCACAGGCGACAGCGTCTGGGCGATCGCATAGTCCACCCATGAAGGAGGTCAGCAGATGCTCTCGCAACGTGATGAGAGTGCCACGCCCAGAGCCAACAAGCCGGTCCGAGCCGGTGCTGTAGACGGGCCCTGTCCGCGCGTCGAGCCCTGGCTCGACGACCTGATCGACGAGGTCGTCCACGACTCACGATCGGAGTACTTCGAGACCTTCTGGCTCCTTGTGCCCGGGCAGCCGTCACCGCAACGTCCGCGTTTCAGCACCTCCCGCTGCACTCGCCGATCCTGGCATATGAGCCGAACAAAGGGGCTGTCCGCACCGAGACACACGACATGCAAGGTCCGACGTGACTGACCGCTGGCAGCAACCGCACCGCTTGGTCCGCGTCCTTGGCGGCCGTTGGACTCTTGCCGTGCTCGCCGAGCTCGCCGAGCTCACCGATGGTGGTCGGCGCTACCGGGACATCCATGACGCCTTGGACGGGATCTCCCACAAGGTCCTCACCGACACGCTGCGGCGCGCGGAGCGGGACGGGCTGATAAGTCGCCACCTCGATCCCGAGCGGGTCCAGACCGCGACGCTGTACCGACTCACAGATCTCGGCCGTTCCCTCGATGAGCCACTCGGTGCGCTCGACCGATGGGTCGATTCGAGTTGGCGCTCCATCGAGGATGCCCGGCTTCGATGGGACCGACGAAGCCACAAGGTCCGATCAGACCGGTCCGACTCCTCTCACGCCGCGGTGCGAACGGGTACTTCGAAGTAAGCCAACTCTCTTTGAAGTGCCACTTCCCCTGGTGTATTGCTAGAGATTCTCGGATCAGGAGGTTCTCGACCGCCTGATCCTGGGTTACCGAGGCTTATCGGTCGAAGGGAGGTCTTCCCCTATGCAATCTGGTTGGCGAGGTATTCGATCGGCATCGATCGCCGCCGCCTTGAGCCTGTCGCTCGCCTTGTCCGCCTGCGGCAGCACCCCCAGCGGCTCCCCTTCGACCACGGGCACCAAGGCACCGATTGCCTCGACGAGCATCCCCGCAACGACTACGACCACGACCCTCGGCCCAACGTCTGCCGCCGTGCTAAACGCCTACCGAGCTGGATGGGCGGCGTTCGAGCACGCATTGGCCGACGCGAACCCGAGCGACCCGGAGCTGGCGGCGACGATGGTCGACCCCCAGTTGCAGAGCGTCAGGGCCAACCTCTTCGCCGACAAGAGAGCGGGGATGGTGGCCCGAGGCACGACTACGTTGCATCCGAAGATCACGGCCTTGTCGGCCACGACGGCAACTGTGGTCGACTGCGCCTACAGCAAGGCCGAGTTCCTCTACGCGGGCTCTGGCAAGCCCGTGCCGCCGGTTACGCCTCCGGAGAACGACGGGGTACGCGCAACCTTGGTGCTGTCGGGCTCGACGTGGAAGGTCTATAAGCAGATAGTGACGGAGGGGACATGCGCGCCCGGTTCGTGATCCCCGCCGCTGTCGCAGTGGCCTCGGTGTGCGTGCTGATCGGCCCGAGCCGGGCGTGGGCGGGCGACCCCGACGGGCAGTACAACTGGGGTGGGGCGACGGCGAGCGGGGGACAGCTCACGGTGCAGGCCGGAGGGACCTACTGGACCCCGCCGGCGGGCTCGAGTTGGGCCAAGCAGACCGAAAGCGACCCGTCGCCGGGCACGCCGGACCCGAACCAACCCTACGACTGCACCTACCAGGCCCTCGGGTCGAGTGGGACGCAGCTGCTTGGCGCCGGCGGGCCGACGCCGGGCCAGTGGGTGATCCCGACCTGCGCCGGCCCGGGGACGATCAACCCGATGCCGCCGATCTGGGTCACCAATGCGCAGCCCGTTGCGGGCGCGGGCCAAGTCGATCCGGTGGTCGTGGCCGACCAAACCATCCAACAGCTGCCGCTCGGCTCAGCGACGATCAAGATGGCACCCCCGGCCGGCTCAGAGCAGCTGGTCGGGGTGGCCACCTGGCTCTGGATCGAGCCTGGCGCCTGGCAGACACTCACCGCGACAGCGAGCGCCGGGACGGTCACCACGACGGCGACCGCGACCCCGACCAAGGTCGTGTGGAACATGGGCGACGGCAGCACTGTCACCTGTGACGGCCCGGGCACCGCCTACGACCCGAACGACCCGAACGCGACGACCGACTGTTCTTACACCTGGAGGAAGGCGGGGAGCTACCAGGTAACCGCGACCATCTACTGGTCCGTCTCGTGGACAGCGATGGGCGCTCCGGGCGGCGGGAACCTCGGGCTCAAGCCCGGCCCGCCATCGGAGATGACGGTGCGCGTGACCGAGTCTCAGGCGATCAACACGTTGATCTCTGGCGGGAACTGACAAAGGCCGACCGATGCCGAGCTTGACCGCGCCAACCCGGACCAACGGCACCAAGGCACTCAGCGGTGCCCGGCCCGCCGGTACGCGCGGTCGACCGGCCGCTCGCCGTCGCCAGCTCCCGCTCGTGGTGGTCGGGGTGCTTCTCGTGATCGGCGGAGCCCTGGCTTTCGCCGATGCCTCGCTGCACCTCGGCAGCCGAGAGGAGGTGCTCGTTGTCTCCGAGCCCCTCGCTGCGGGCCAGGTCATCACATCGAGCGACCTGGAGACGGTGCGCGTCTCGACCGGTACCGGCCTGCAGGTGGTCCCGGCCGGCGACGAGGTGAGCGTGGTCGGGAGCCCTGTGGCGGTGCCGCTCGTTGCCGGGGCGCTGTTGACCCGCGCCGAGGTGGGCTCGACCGCTCCGGTCGCGTCCGGGTCGGACGTGGTGGCCGTGGGGTTGAAGGCCGGCCAGTACCCCCCAGACCTCGCCCCCGGAGACCGGGTGCAAGTCGTGCCGGTCACCTCGCCGTCGTCGTCCTCGCTCACCCCTGCCGGGAGCCCGGTGTCGGCCACGGTGCTGGCCGTTGACGTCGCGTCGGTTGAATCCGACAGCCCGACTGTGTTCTCCCTCCAAGTGTCGAGGAGGGACGCGGACGAGGTGGCGGCGCTCGCAGCTGCCAACGAGGCGAGCCTTATCCAGGTCACCTCTGGTGCCGGGTGAGGTGAGGCTCCAGTGAGCGTCGTGGCGGTTGGTGCGGTCCGCTCGTGTGGGGTGACGACCCTGGCGTTGGCGTTGGCGGCTACGTGGCCGTCGAGCCGGCGGGTGCTGCTGGCGGAGCTGGACCCTGCGGGCGGGACGCTCGCCGCCGCGTCAGGCTGGCCACCCGAGCCAGGACTCGTGAGCTTGGCTGCCGCAGCGCGGCGGGGCAGTGATCCCGAGCTCGTGTGGGAGCACTGCCACAAGCTGGCGAACGGGACGGCGGTGCTGGCCGGGCCGGGCTCCGCGGACCAGGCCCGTAGCGCGCTTGGGATGCTCACCGGGCTGCTGGGTCGCCTCGGTGAGCTGGCCGCCGACGTGCTCGTTGACTGCGGCCGGCTGGCCGGTACATCTCCGAACCCCGTGCTCTCGACTGCCGATCAGGTGCTGTTGGCGGCCCGACCGCGCCTCGCCGACCTGCACGCGCTGGCGAGCTTTCTCGAGACCTACCCAGGCCTCCGACCAGACCCGCGCCTGGTGCTGGTCGGTGACGGCCCCTATCGCGACCAAGAGGTGGCCGAGGCGCTCGGCGTCGAGGTAGCGGCCCGGCTGCCCTGGGACCCCGACGCGGCGACGTCGCTGGTATCAGTCCCAGCCTCGGCTCGAGAGCTCCGGGTCGCGCCGCTCGTACGAGCCGCGAGGACCCTGGCCGACCAGCTGAGCGATGACAAGACGAGGACCGACACGCTCGGGGGCGCCGAGACCCCGCCTGCCGCGCCGTCGCGGCTCAGGGTGATGCGGGCCTGGCGAGCTGATCCGGCTGCCCGGTCGACGAACGGCTCGGCACCCGAGGAGGTGTCCCGGTGACGAGCGATGTCGCGCTCGTAGCCGGCCTGCGGTCCGAGGTGCTGGCTGCCCTGTCGGAGAAGGAGCGTGCCTTGCACGACGGCGGCCGGCCGGGACTCGGGACTGGAGACGAGCAGGCGCTCGGGCGGCAGTTGATCGCCGAAGCGTTGGAGCGCCGCGCCCGGGAGGCTCTCACCGTCGGGACCCCGGTTATGTCTAGCGACGAGGAGGACGACCTGGCCCGGGCGACCTTCGACGCGCTGTTCCGCCTGGACCGGCTGCAGCGGCTGTTGGATGACCCCGAGATCGAGAACATCAACGCCAACGGCTGTGACGTCGTGTGGGTCCGTTACTCCGACGGGCGGCGGGAACGAGTCGGGCCGATCGCGGACTCCAACGACGAGCTGGTCGAGATGCTGCGCACCGCAGCGGCCCGCATGGGGATCGGTGAGCGCCGCTTCGACCTCGGCTCGCCCAGCCTGTCGTTGTCGATGCCGGACGGCTCGCGCCTGTTCGCACTCATGGCGCTCGCCGCCCAGCCATGCGTGTCGATCCGACGGCATCGCTACCTGCGCGTCACGCCCGACGACCTCATCAAAAAGGGCACGCTCGATGTGGCGCTTCGCGAGTTCCTCCGCTCGGCGATGCGGGCCAAGAAGTCCTGCATCATCTGCGGCGGCATCGGGGCCGGCAAGACCACCCTGCTCCGAGCGATGGCCGCCGACATCCCACCGACCGAACGGCTCATAACCATCGAGGACTCCTTGGAGCTGGGCCTCGAGCGTTTTCCCGAGCTGCACCCCGACGTCGTCGCCCTGGAGGCCCGCGAACCCAACTTGGAGGGCGAGGGCGGGGTGAGCCTCGCCGAGCTGGTCCGCTGGGCGCTGCGCATGTCACCGGACCGGGTGATCGTCGGTGAGACCCGCGGCGAGGAAGTCCTCGCTCTCTTGAACGCCATGAGCCAGGGCACCGACGGGTCCATGGCCACACTTCACTCCTCGTCCTCCAAGGGGGCGTTCTCCAAGCTGGCCACCTATGCGGTGCAGGCTCCCGAACGCCTCCCGCTCGAGGCGACCAACCTTTTAGTGGCCAACGCCGTCCACTTCGTCATCCACCTGGCCCAGGACGGCGACCGGCGCTTCATCTCCTCTGTCCGCGAGGTCGTCGATGCCGAGGGACAGATGGTGGTCTCCAACGAGGTCTTCCGTCCCGGCCCCAACGGCCGGGCTGTCCCCGGAGTTCCGCTACGTAGTGACACCCTCGACCAGCTCGCCGCGGTCGGCTTCGACCCCGGCCTGCTGGATCGGCCCCAGGGCTGGTGGGAGCAGTGACCGCGCTCGCCGCCCTTTGCGGAACGATCGTCGGCCTCGGCTTGGTGATCATCGTGGCGGGCCTGCGCGGCGTCGAGCTGCCTCGCCCCGTCCGATCCATGGGGCGCCCGCGGGCAGAACGGGCCACGCTCCGGATCGGACTGGCGGTCGGCGCCGCCGTTGTGGTCGGGGCGGCCACGCGTTGGCCCGTGGGCGCCTTGTGGGCGGGCCTGGCCGGGTGGGGCGCACCGGGGCTGCTCACCGGCGCGAAGGGACGCGGCGAGGCGGTCGGACGAATCGAGGCGGTGGCCGGGTGGTCAGAGATGCTCCGTGACACCATGGCCGGCGCTGCCGGCCTGGAGCAGGCCATCGTCGCCACCGCCACCGTGGCGCCGTTGCCGATCCGGGCCGAGGTCGCCACCTTGGCAGTGCGCCTCGAAACTGAACGCCTCGCCCCGGCACTACGCGCCTTTGCCGACGAGGTGGCCGACCCGACCTGCGATCTCGTCGTCGCGGCTTTGGTGCTCGCCGCCGAGCACCAGGCCCAGCGCCTCGGCGAGCTGTTGGGCTCACTTGCCCAAGCCGCCCGTGACCAGGCCACCATGCGACTGCGGGTGGAGGCCGGCCGGGCACGGACTCGCACCTCGATCAAGGTCATCGTCGGTGCCACCGGTGGTCTCGCCTTAGGCCTCGCCGTGTTAAACCGCGGCTACCTCGCTCCGTATGGTTCGGCCCTCGGCCAGTTCGTGCTGATATTTGTGGGCGGCCTGTTCGCGGCGAGCTTCGTGTGGCTGTCGAAGATGAGCCGAGCCGCCACCCCCGAACGGTTCCTCGGAAAAGCTCCAGCGATCACGACTCGTGACGGACTTCTTGAGGCGCGGTCGTGATACTCGCCCTCTGCTGTGGCGCCGCGGTCGGCGGCGGCCTCTTCTTCGTCTTCCGTGGCCTGTACCCGCCCAGGCCCTCGCTCGCCCAGGCCCTCGCGCAACTGCGCCTGGTGCCCGAGCCTGCCCCGGTTCTCGCCCCCGAAGTCGACAGCGGTTTTGCCGCCCGGCTCGGCCGGCCTGCAGCCCATCTCCTCAATCGGTCCGGTGTCGGCTGGCTGATCCCACAACGAGTGCGCCGCGACCTCGCGGTCTTGGACCGCAGCCCCGAACGCCACCTCGCCGAGAAGCTCACCTTGGCCCTCGTTGGCCTCCTGTTCGCGCCGGCCATCACGGCTCTTCTGTTGTTGGGCGGGGCGCACCTTTCCCTGACCGTGCCGTTGTGGACCTCACTCATCTTGATGGTCGGCGGGTTCGTCCTTCCCGACCTCGGCATCCGCTCCGACGCGGCACGCCGTCGGCGGGATTTCCGCCACGCGCTCGGCTCGTTCTTGGACCTGGTCGTCGTCGCGTTGGCCGGCGGTGGCGGGGTAGAGACCGCCCTCAACGATGCGGCGAGCATCGGCAACAGCTGGGCGTTCGCCTTGATACGCAGGGCACTGGACGGCGCACGCCTTGCCCGAGAGACCCCGTGGTCCGCCCTCGGGAGGCTGGGCACCGAGCTCGGGATCGGTGAGCTGTCCGAGCTGGCCGCGTCGGTCAGCCTGGCGGGCATCGAAGGAGCGAAGGTCCGGGCGTCACTCGCGGCCAAGGCCGCCTCGTTGCGTACCCACGAGCTGGCCGAGGCCGAGACCGCCGACCAGGCCGCCACAGAGCGGATGAGCCTCCCCATCGTCATGTTGTTCGCCGGGTTCCTGTTCTTCATCGGCTTCCCGGCCGTCGAACGCGTCCTTACCGGGCTCTGACCACCAAGAAAGAAAGAAGGCGACCTGCCATGTTTCCTGAACTGACCATCTTGAGCCACCTGTTCCAAATCCTGCACACCCGATGGCAGGTGCTCCGGGCCGACCCCGAGGCCGGCTACTCGACCGAGACGGTCGTCATCACCGCCTTGTTGGTAGCACTCGCCATCGGAGCGGTCGCGGTCATCGCCTCCAAGGTGCTGGCCACCGCGAACAACATCAACACCGGGAACTGACCGACGCGATGGCCGAGGGGAGGCCGCGTACGCCAGCGCGCCGGCGCCGGCGTCGGTGGTGTCGCGCTGTGCGAGGTGACGAGCGCGGCTCGGTCTCGGCCGAGCTGGTGCTCGCCACGCCGCTGTTGTTGGTCTTGATCATGGGCGTCGTCCAGTTCGCCCTCTGGCAGCACGCCACCCACGTTGCTGCCGCCGTCGCCCAACAGGGCCTCGCCGTCGGCCGTCTCCAAGGCGAGACCGCAGCTGCCGGACAAGTCGAAGCCCAGAGCGTCCTCGACCAGCTCGGCACCGGCGTGCTCGTGGGTCCCGACATCACTGCCACTCGCACCGCCACGACCACCACCGTCGTAGTCACCGGTCACGCCGAGAGCGTCTTCGGCCTGTTCTCACTGCCGGTCAAGGCCGTCGCATCCGGCCCGACCGAGGACTACAGCGACCCGGCTCAAGCGCCATGACATTTCCCGCCCGTCTCAGGCGGGACGAGACCGGAAACGTTGTCGCCGAGCTCGTGCTGTTGACCCCGCTCCTCATCCTGGTTCTGCTCTTCGTCGTCGCCCTCGGACGACTGGCCGGGGCGCGTATCGACGTCGACGGCGCCGCTGCTCAAGCTGCCCGGGCCGCGTCCATCGCCCGCGACCCCGCCACCGCGACCGCCATGGCACAACAGACCGCAACCGCTGCGCTCGGATCCGACAACGTCACCTGCGCCCAGCTCAGCGTCAGCACCGACACCGTCCAGTTCCAGCCCGGCGGATTGGTAGCCGTCACCGTCACCTGCACCGTGAGTCTCTCCGACCTCACCGGGCTGCGCCTTCCGGCTTCGGAGTCCATCTCGAGTCGTTTCGTCGAGGTCGTCGACACCTACCGGAGCGCCACATGACTGCCACCCTCCGGCGACTTCGTGCCCGGGCGGGCGAGGAGGACGGCATGGTCACCGCCTTCGTCGTCGTCTTCACCCTGGCGCTGTTGCTCATGGCCGGCCTCGTCCTCGACGGCGGGCTGACGCTCGCCGCCAAGGTTCAGGCCATCGACGAGGCCCAAGCCGCCGCACGCGCCGGGGCGCAGGCCATCGACATCCCTACCTACCGGGCCACCGGCCAGATCACCCTCGACGACGCCCAGGCCACCGCTGACGCGGAGGACTACCTCGCCGCGGCCGGGCACAGCGGCACCGTCACCGTGAACGGCAACCAGGTCACCGTCACCGTCTCGATCACCCAACCCATGCAGCTACTGAGCATCGGCGGGATCGATCACCTCACTGTCACCGGGACCGGCACGGCCACCGCCGAACAGAACGGAGGGCCGTAATGACCCGTGTCGGGCGCATCCTCAAAGGCCTCTGTGCTCTCGGTCTCCTCGCCGCCCTCGCCGCCGGCATCCCCTGGGCACTCTGGCACTTCATCGGTTGGCCCCTCCCGCACCATGTCCCTTCACTGGCCCAGCTCGGCCACGCCCTCGATGAGCGAGGCATCCCCGACCAGGCCCTCATCGACGCCCTCGCCGCCGCCGTCTGGGTCACCTGGGCCGTGCTCGTCGCCTCCATCGCCGTTGAGGTCCCCGCCGCCCTCGCCGGCCGCCGCGCCCCCCGGCTCCCGCTCGCCGGGATCTTCCAACCGGTCACCGGCCGGCTCGTCGCCGCAGTCATCGTCGCCGCCCTCTCCTTCGCACCTCGCACGACCCAAGTGACTGCACTTGGATCGCTCGGCGGCGGCCTGTCGACGTTTAGTGGACGCCAACCAGTCGCCACGCTGGTTCTCACCGGTGCCACCCAGCCACTCTCGGCCACGTCCAAACCGGCCACAACCGCCCTCGCCACGACCGGCGACGCGACAGCTTCCACCAACTCGTCGCGCACCTATGTCGTCCAGCGCGGCGACACGCTCTGGGGCATCGCCGAGCGACAGCTCGGCGACCCGTTGGATTGGTCGGAGATCTACCAGCTCAACGAGGGCCGGCCCCAGCCCGACGGGCGCGCCCTCACCGACCCGCACTGGATCTATCCCGGTTGGACACTCGTGCTGCCGCCCACCGGGCACGGGCTTGCGGGCGGACACGGCGCCGGGGACACCTCAGTACCCGCCCGGCACAAAAGCGTGCCGACGAGCACCACCGCGCCCACACGAGGCAACGGCACCGGGCGAGCTGGCTCAGGCGTACGCGTTGGCCCAGTGAGTGCGCCGGCGTCGCACTCGACGACCTCGACCGAGGCGCGCCACGAGACGCCGTCCAGTACCGCGCCCGGGCGAACGTCTGAATCGAAAAGGTCCGGGGATGCCGGACGTTCGGCCAAAACCGCGACAGCTCCCGCGCGCGCACCGATCGCGCCCATCGGCTTCGGTCTGCTCGGGGCCGGCTTGCTCGGCGCCCTTGTGCGCCTTCGGCGCGTCCAGCAACGCCACCGCCGCTTCGGCCGGCGGATCCCGCTCCCGACCGGCAACCTCCTACAGGTGGAACAGGCGCTCGCCGCGAGCCGCGACCCCGATGCGCCGTGGTTCGTCGATCGCGCCCTTCGGCTGCTCACCGAGCTCCTCCGCGACACCGGCCCCATGCCCGCGATCCTCGGTGCGGTTCTCCGACCCGAGACCCTTGAGTTCATGCTCGACGGGGAGGCCACCGCACCCGCGCCGTTCACGAACGCCGCGCCTGACCGCTGGCTGCTCGCGCGCGACGACGAAACGACTCGGATCGCGCTCGCGGATGCGAAAGACGCGCTCGCGGCGCTGCCCTGTCTTGTGACCATCGGGGCCGACGCGGAGGGTGTCGTCTTGCTCAACCTCGATGCCGGGGGCCGAGTCGCGCTCGACGGTGATCCGGTCGTCGCGACCGAGCTTGCGACCGCCATTGCGCTTGAGCTCGCGAGCGCGCCCTGGAACGAGACGCTCGAGCTCGTCGACATCGGAGTCGGCACCGAACAGGTCGGTCGCGGCCGGTGCACCACGGCGTCGTCCATCGACGAGGTGCTGCCGCTGCTGCGTGCTCATCTCAAGTCCGTGCGGTCCGAGCACATCGACGGCGGAACGATGGCTCCATCCCTCGTTGCGGCCGAGCCACGGACGCACCTGGTCCTCATCTCCACGCGTCCCATCTCGCCAGCTGAGCAAGCAAGTCTCACCGACGAGATCGGCGATCCCGGGCAGGTCGGCATCGCCATCGTGGCTCCGGGCATCCTGCAGGAAGCGTCCTGGCGGCTGGTCGCGACGGCAGATGGGCAACTTGAGGTGCCGCCGCTTAGTCGCCAGGTCCAGGCGCAACGAGTCTCGACAACGCACCTCGCCGGAATCGCGGCGCTGCTCGGTCTCGCCGCACGGCGTGGCGATGTCGCGAGCGACACCCCGCCCTACGACACGTTCGCGTCGACGGGATCGTCACTTACAGGCGAGGTCCCAAAACTCGAGGTCCCGACGACGGTTCTGCTCGAGGGAGAGTCGGTCGAGCCGTCGGTCGCGCCTAGCGCCCAGGCGACACCTCTACCGACGGTCGAAGTTGGCGTACTCGGCCCGCTCGAGATCAGAGGCATCGCCGCCGCGCCGCAACGTTCGAAGGCGACCGAGCTCATCGCATGGCTCGTCTTGCATAACCGGCATGGCTCGACCGATGAGGTCGCGACGGCGCTGTGGCCGATGGGGGCTTCGGAAGGATCGCAACACAACGTCATCTGGGACGCGCGACGTGCCCTCGGTGAGGATCCCGATGGCAATTCGCTCCTCGTGCGCGAGGGTGGTCTCAAGCTCTCACCGCTCGTGACTAGTGACTGGGCGCACTTTCGCGAGCTCGCAGGCTGCGACGATCGCGAAACGCGCGTAGCTGCCCTGTCGCTCGTCAGAGGCAAGCCCTTTGGTGACGTCGATTGGCAGTGGAGCACGGTCGAAGGCCTCGCCGCAACGATGGAGGCAGAGGTCTGCGACCTCGCGTCGGCGATCGGAGAACAAGCGCTGCTCGATGGGGACGCGAGCTTGGCTGCTCACGCCGCGGAACAGGGCATCCTCGCGAGTCCCTACGACGAGCGGCTCTATCGCCTCCTCATGCGCGCGTCCGACGCCCTGGGCAACCCCGCCGGCATCCGATCGGCCATGGGACGGCTTGCGGCCATTCTCGAGGACGACGTCGAACCGCTCGAATCTGTGCACCCCGAGACGCGAGCGCTCTACGAGGCGCTCATGCGCCGTCGGCGTCCCGATTCGCCACCCGACGCGATGGAGCCCCGGCGCTCCAGCGGTTGGAGCGCGCGGCTGGCCCGTGGCGCTCGCGAACCGCGGGACGCCAAACCCGGCGTCGCGACCGACCTCGACGACCACAGGCGCCGCTTCGGCCACCGCCCTTAGGCGAGCCGTGGCGGCGCAGGCGCAGCGCTCGGGTAACGGGCACCCGTGGGACGTTGTTCGTTGGCCTGAGCCTCCGGTGCCGAATCTGTGATCGCCGGCCGTTCGATCGCCGGAGGGTCGCTCGCGCTTGCTCGAAAAGGCGAGATGAGCGCCGCTCTCGGTCCCCCGAGGCGGCTCAGGGCTGTGACCTGGGGCTGTGAGTGTTGCTGTGAGTAGTCCTGTGAGTGTTGCTGTGAGCGGCTCGGCAGAGGAAACCGCGAAATTTCTCCTGCTGTGAGTGTTGCTGTGAGTGTTGCTGTGAGTGTTGCTGTGAGTGCCTGGGCGCAACATCGTCGTTATCCCGCAACCAAGGAGCGACGAAATGCGCAACGAGGAACCGACCCGCACTGATCCGCCGCCGGTGTTAACCGGTGATCTCGAAGCAGACGCCGCCGCGTCGCTCGGGTGGCTGAGGGCCCACCCCGAGCGGTGGCTCGAGGACCCGGTCGAGGCCCGCCCTGAGCTCGGGGCCCTGGCATGAGCGTCACATTCGCGGTGCTCGCCTCCGTCGTCACCATCACGCCGAACGCGTCGGGACTCCCGGGCAGCAGCACCCTCATCTCGATGCTCGGCGGGCTGCAGTTCGACGGCGTGCTCGCCGCGATCGCCGGCGTGATCATCGGCGCAGCGGTGTGGGCGCTGTCGGCTCATGCGAACAACTACCAGGGTGCGTCGCGCGGCCGCAGTGCCGTCATCGCCTCTGGTGTCGCGGCGCTGCTCATCGGATTCGGTCCAGGGCTCGTCCAGGCGCTGTTCAGCCTCGGCCAGGCCACGCACTAGAGATGGCGAGCCACCTCATCTTCTCCGGTGGGCTCCTCGGCGGTATCGGCACGAGCATCGCCCGCGCGCTGCTCTCCGCCTTCGCCCACGCGATCGGTTCGGGCATCGGCTCGCTCGCAGCATGGGCGATAGGCGGGCTCGCACATGCCGCGTCGGTGACGACGGCGATCAACCTCGGCGGTTGGTTCCAAGGACCATGGCGCGCCATGCTCACGGTCGGAACGCTCGTCGCGATCCCGCTTTTCCTCGCGGGAATACTCGACAGCCTGGCGCACGGCGAGGGCGTCGCCGGTCTCGGCCGCGTGGTCGGACGGCTCCTCGTCGCCGCGATCGGGACGCTCGTCGCGCTTGCGCTGGTCGAGCTCCTGCTCGTGCTCGTCGACGACGCGTGCTCGATCGTCGAGCAGACATCCGGCCTTTCGCTTGCCGGCGCGCTCGCGCGCCTCGCGACAGCGATGGGCATCTCGACGAGCGTCGGCGGCGGCGCGCTCACCGCGATTGGAGCGCTCCTCCTCGCGTTGCTCGCCGCGATCGCCGCGTTCATGCTCTGGATCGAGCTCGCTGTCCGCTCGGCGCTCATCCTCGTCGCGACGGCCTTCTTGCCCCTCGGGCTCGCCGGCCTGCTCTGGCCGCGCACGGCTTCATGGTTGCGGCGTCTCGGCGAGATCGTCGTTGCTGTCGCCATCTCCAAGCTCGTGATCGTTGTCGTGCTCATCCTCGGCGCCGCGGCGCTCACCGAGTCGACCATCTCGCTGTCCACGCCTGGCGCTGACATCGACGCGATGGTCAATGGTGTCGCCTTCCTCGGGCTAGCGACCTTCGGTCTGCCGATGGCGTTGCGAGTCGTTCCGCTAGCAGCCGAGGCAGCGATGCACGCGGGGCGAGGGCGCTCATTCGTCCAGTCCGCCGTCCGGGCGCCATCCCGGCTTGCCATGAACGCGAACTCCACCGCGACGCTTGTTCAGCGCGTCGGCTCAAAGAGGACGGGGGGCACCGGCGGTGACGGCAGCGGTTCTGGCGCGGCCGGCGGAGTGACGCCTCCTACGCGGCCGGGCTCTGGAGGTGGTGAGGCGCAATGAGCGAGCTCTCTTCCTACCGCTTCGGTCCCCGGCGAGAGGGCAGCCTCTTCGGGCTCGCCACGAGTCAGATCGTCACGCTCGGCGTCGCGACGACGCTCGCGCTCGTCGCGATCCTCGCTGCCCGCAGTGGGATCGTCGGCCTGGGGTTGCTTGGGCTCGGAGCGACCGCGGCATTCCTTCCGATCGCCGGCCGGGCTGCGGTCACCTGGCTCGGTCCGGTCGCAGGCCTCCTCGGCTCGCCAAAGCGCGCCGCGGCGCCCCTTTCTGCACAACGCCTTGGAACAAAGGCGGGCATCGCCCGCGAAACGGCTCGCTCTTCTGAGCGCGTGGCCTGGCACCTACCGGGCCTTTCTCGCCTCACGCTGCGCTCGGTCGAGATGGCTCACGGCGCCCTCGGGATCGCGCAGTTCGGCTCGGCGGGACGCGGCGCGTCGTTCACTCTCTCGCTCTCCGGTCCGCGTTTTGGGCTCGTGGATGTCGATGCCCAAACGCGTGCGCTCAGCTCGTGGGGCCAGCTCCTCGGCTCGGTTGCGCGCAGCGGGGCCGACCTCGAACGGATCGAGCTCTGCGAGCGGGTCGTCCCCGACGACCTCGCCGGGCAGTGGGCGTTCCTCGACAGCCTTGCGACGACTGCCGATCGCCGCGCCCGCGCGATCTACCGCGCCGAGCTTGACGAGCTCTCGGGGACCGCAGTGCGTCACGAGGTCCTCCTCACCGCCGTGCTCGCTCGTGGCGGACGCCACGTCGAGGCGGCGGCGGTGAGCGCTTGCACGGTGCTGGTCGGTCAGCTCGAAGCGGCTGGCTTTGCTGCCCGACCACTCGACCTCCCTGCGCTCGCGGCGAGCTTGCGGGCGGGTCTTGACCCAGTCGGCGTCACCCCGCTCGTGAGCTTCGATGACGAGGCGCTGTTGCCGGCGCGCCACGCGCCGAGCTCGTGGCGCGCCGGATGGGGTTCGATAACGGTCGACGGCTCGATCCACGCCTGCTTCGAGGCGACGGCGTTCCCTCGCGTTCCGGTAGGCCCGGAGTGGGCGTGGCCGCTCGTGCTCGCCGAGCACCCCGTTGTTCGTCGGACACTCGCACTGCACGTCGAGCTTCAGCGCCCTGAAGCAGCGCTTCGCCATGCGGAGCGTGCCGTCGTCGCACACGAGAGCGACGAGGCTCTGCGTTCGAAGTGGGGCTTTCGCTCCGGGGCACGGCGCGAGCAGGAGCTTGTCGCGGCGCTCTCGCGTGAGTCCGAGCTCGCGGAGGGCTTCGCGGACGCGCGCTTCGTGCTCCTGGTCGACCTTGCCGCAGCGAGCGAGGTCGAGCTCACGACTGCCGCTCGAGCACTTTTGAGCCAGGCCGCCCATGGCCATGTCGAGCTCCGCCGCCTCTATGGCCGTCAGGCCCAGGCTCTCGTCGCGACCCTCCCGCTCGGTGTCGTGCGTCTCCAGGGAGGGTGGCGATGACGCTCGCGGTCCTCCCACATCGTGCGACGACGCGACACCTCGCGAGCTGCTACCTCCTCCAGGCCGGGCGACGCCTCGACCACGGCCCGATCCTCGGCCTCGACGCGCGTAGCGGCGCCACGTTCTCCTTCGACCCGTTTGGTGCCTACGCGGCGGGACTCATCACGAACCCGAACCTGCTTGTCCTCGGCGAAGTGGGAAGCGGGAAGTCGACTGTCGCGAAGCTCCTCTGTTGGACCCAGTCGGCCCTGCTCGGCCGGTCGGTCGCGATCCTCGACCCGAAGGGCGAGTACGAGCCACTCGCTCGCCTCCTCGGGCTGCCGACGATCCGTCTCGCGCCGGGTGGTCAGACCCGTATCAACCCTCTTGACTTCGCGGCGGGCTCGGACATCGGAGACGAACATCTGCGCCAGCGCGTCGATGTGCTCGGTGCGCTCGGGGAGTCCGGGCTCGGGCGGCCGCTCCAACCCGAGGAACGTGCCGCCCTCGATGGCGTTGTCGGAGAGCTCACCGGGACGCCGTTGCTCGGTGACGTCGTCGACGCGTTGCTGGAGCCGAACCCAAGTCTCGCGGCGAGCCTGCACACAAACGTGAGCGAGCTCGCGGCGAGCTGCCGGCATCTCGCCCTTTCGTTGCGTCGCCTCGTCGCGGGCGACCTTGCGGGCATGTTCGACGGACCCTCCAGCGTCCGGCTCGACGCGGCGGGACGCGGCGTGCATGTCGATCTCTCGCCGGTCTACGAGAACCCGAGCGTCCTCGCCCCGACGATGGTGGCGGCAGGCTCCTGGCTGAACGCCTTGCTGCGGGCCGGGTGCAACCAGCACCTCCTCGTGCTCGACGAGACCTGGCAGGTCCTCGCCGATCCGGGTATCGGCCGCTGGCTTCGGGCGACGATGAAGCTGGCCCGAGCCTTCGGCGCGGCAGTCGTGCTCGTCACCCACGGCCTCTCGGACTTTCGGGCGGTCGGAGACGAACGGAGCGAAGCCGCCCGTCTCGCATCCGCACTCGTCGCCGACACCGCGAGCTCGGCGCTGTTAGCGCACGGCGACGCCGCGATCGTCGATACGGTCGCGCACCTCGGCCTGTCCAGCCCCGAAGCCGATCTCCTCGGGGCGCTCGGTCGCGGCATCGCTTTATGGCACGTCGGCGCGCACGTCGCCCTCGTCCGCCATCACGTGCCGAGAGAGCTCCTCGCTGCGTTCGACACCGATGCCCGGATGCTCGGCCGATGACACCGCAGTCGCTCGGTTTGAGGGTTCTGTGCACCGCCGGCGCGCTCGTGCTCGGGATCACGCTCGTTATCACCGCGGCGCTCGGGGGTGCGAGCGCGACCGTCGGGCTCAGCGGCGCCGTCCCTCCGGCGACTTCAACGCCCACTACGCCCGCGCCGTCTGGGGCCGGCGACCTCTCTGTTGGTGAGATCGGCTCGTTCGCCGCGAAAGCCGGCTTTTCCGGCACCTCGCTCGCGATGGCAATCGCCGTTGCGCTCGCCGAGTCGAACGGTATCCCCGACGCGATCGACCACGACGGCAACGGGACGGTCGATCGCGGCCTCTGGCAGATCAACTCTGTCCACACGCAGTTCTCGCCTGCCTGTGACTACGACCCGCTGTGCGCGGCGAAGGCGGCCTTTTCGATCTCGGCAGCGGGGACCGACTGGGAGCCGTGGGTCACCTATCAGCACGGCGCGGAGATCCCATTCCTTCCCGAAGCGACCGCGTATGTCGAAAGCGCCGGTTCGGCGCCATGAGCTCTCTTCGACGCTCGCGCCGCACAGCAAAAGGAGGAGTTCGTTGACACTCGATCCCGAACCGCACGCGCCGTCCTCCTCGGGTCGGAACGTGCCACCCGAGTCGAACCCGCTTCGTGCTGCCGCGCTCGACTACGCGAAGCGTGGTTGGCCGGTGCTGCCCTTGCGCCCGCGCGACAAGACGCCGAACGGGCTGCTCGTGCCGCATGGACTGAATGACGCGACGACAGATGTCACGTGCATCGACCGGTGGTGGCGACGCGTCCCCGACGCGAACGTCGGCATCCGCACCGGAGTGGGCCTCGACGTCATCGACCTCGACGGTGAGGAAGCAGGGCGCGCCTTTGTCGCGTCAACTCGGAAAGAGGTCACACCGGACTTGCTCGTACGCACCGGCCGTGGCTGGCACCTCTGGTTCGCATCGAGCGGATTGCCGACGCGCGCGGGCGTCATCGAAGGAGTCGACCTGCGCGGCAGTGGTGGTTATGTCGTCGCGCCGCCTTCGGTCCATCCAAGCGGCGAGAAGTACCGCCTGGTCGACCCCGCGACGGGGCAGATTCTCGACAGACTGCCTTCTTCTCCGCTCGCGCCTGCACCCGCCTGGCTCGTGTCCTGGTGCCGTCCCGAACCGGCGCGCACCTTGACCGAGACCTCGCCGATCCGCCTCAATGCCGATCACTACGTCCGAGCGGCCATCGAAGGTGAGTGCGCGGCGGTCGCCGCGACCCCGGAGGGGAGCCGCAATCACCGTCTCAACCGTGCGGCCTTCTCGCTCGGCACTCTCGTCGGCGCCCGCCTCTTGGACGCCGAGGAGGCGCGCGCCGACCTGTTTGCCGCGGCGATGCGCGCCGGGCTGAGCGAGGCCGAGGCGCAGCGCACGATCGCGTCAGGACTCGACGCGGGCCAGCGCCAGCCGCGCCGGACGGCGAGCTCGCCTGTGCGAGGAGATCGGGCACGCTCCGGCGATCGGAGTCGACCGGTGGACCCTTGGAAGCGCCCGGTTGAGCCCGCGACCGCGGCGGTGCTTGCCCGGGCGCGCGGTGCCAGTGCGTCGGCTCGTGTGGTTCCGGCGCCCGTTCGGCCCGCTGCAGAAAGGGGGATCGGGCGATGAGCACGACGCGGCGGTCGGACAACGAGCGAGACAAGCATCTCGCCGAGACCTACGGCAAGCTCACCAAAGCCGTCGAGGACCTGGTGCGCAGCGAGGACTGGGTTCAGATGCTCGCCGTCGCGGCTCGCTTCCACCGCTACAGCTTCGGCAACGTGTGCCTCATACTCTCTCAGCGAAGCGACGCATCGAGGGTCTGTGGCTATCGAGCTTGGCAGGCACTCGGACGCCAGGTGAAAAAAGGTGAGAACGGTCTCGCGATCCTCGCACCCTGTGTGACGCGAGGCCGCCCGCCCGAGGAGACCGACGGGGAACAAAACGAAGAGGTCGCCCGAGTGCTGCGCGGCTTTCGCGTCGTCCACGTCTTTGACATCTCCCAAACCGAGGGCCCGGAGCTTCCCGAGGTCGCGCCGAGCCTGCTCGAAGGCGACGCTCCTGCGGCGCTGTGGGATCTCCTCGCCGCAGAGGTCGCATCCAAGGGCTTCTCGCTTGTGCGGGAGGACTGCTCACCGGCGAACGGCCAGACGGACTTCCTACGGCGAAGTGTCACGGTTCGTCCGGATCTCTCCGAGGCCCAAGCCGCCAAGACCCTCGCCCACGAGCTCGGCCACGTCCTTCTCCACGACGGGCCGAAGTCTCGCGGTCTCGGGGGCTTTTCCTGCAGAGGCCTTGCCGAGGTCGAGGCAGAGTCCGTCGCCTACCTCGTCTGCGCGACCGCAGGACTGCCCACCGATGATTATTCGTTCCCGTACGTCGCGCGCTGGGCGGGTGGAGACGTCGCGCTCGTCCGCTCGGCCGCGGAGCGTTCGCTCGAGGGCGCGCGCGCGATCATCACCTCGCTCGGTCTCGTGCCGGCCCCGCCCGATGCGGCCACGGCCGCGGTCTTGGACCGGAGCAACGGCAAAGCTGTCCAGCTCCCATCGAGGAACCCGACACGGGTTCTTACGCCCGAGTTCGCCCGATGATCGGCGGAGCGCGACCGATGCCTGCCGGCGGTCCGATGAACCGTTCCGGTGTGACGCGGGCTTGGTCGAAAGACGGCTCGGGGGAGGTCGTCGCGCTGGTGCTCGGCGCAGTCCTGCTCGGACCGGGAGTGCTCTGCGATCTCGCGGGAGGAATCGGTGCACTTTTGAGCCACGGGCACTTCGTGAGCGCACCGGCGGCCGCCGTCGTGGCGCTCCCGATCGGGATCGTGCGTCATCCGCTTGATCCGGCGCTCGCCTGGCCACCGGCTCGTCGGGGTGGACTGGCGCCCGCGTGGCTCTTCTACGCGATGCTCGCCCTCATTGCCGGATCGATCGCGGCGGCCGGCTTCGTGCTCGTCTCAAGGCGCGGGCGACGACGGCGCCTCAGTGGCTTCGCCACGCCGACCGAGGTCCGCGAGCATCTCGCCGATTCGGCACTGCGTTCCAAGGCGGCACAGGTCCGCCCCGGACTGTCGGCACGTCGCGTCGCGCCGACCGAGCTCGGCCTGTCGCTCGGGCGAGAGGCTGCGTCGCGCCGTCCGCTGTGGGCGAGCCTCGAGGACAGCTTCCTCGTTCTCGGGCCACCCCGGTCGGGCAAAGGCGTGAGCCTCGTGATTCCGGGCGTCTTGGATGTGCCGGGCGCGGCGATCGTCACCTCGACGCGTCCCGACGTGCTCCGCCACACCGCGGCGGCACGTACCGGGCCGATCGAGGTCTTCGACCCACAGCGGTCCTCGGGATGGCCGACGTGCCTGCGCTGGTCGCCCGTTGTCGGCTGCGCGGACCCGCTCACGGCGATCTTGCGGGCGAGGGGCTTCGCCGCAGGCGCGGGCTTCGAACGGACGACGACCGACGCGGACTTCTGGTCGGCGTCGGCCGCTGCGGTGATCCGCGCTTATCTCCACGCCGCGGCGCTCGACGGCCGCAGCATCACGGAGGTCGTCGGATGGGCGGGGCGACCGGGCGACGCCGAGCCGATCCGCATCCTGCGGCATGCTTCGCAAGCCGCTGAGGGTTGGGCGGACGACCTCGCGAGCCAGGCCGCAGCCGACCCCCGCACCCGTGACGGTGTGTGGGCCGGGGTGCGACGGGCCTTCGACTGCTTCGCCGATCCCCGCGTGCTCGCCGCGTGCTCGCCGCGCGACTCCGAGGCGTTCGACCCAGTCGCCTTCCTCGCCGAACGCGGCACGCTCTATATCGTCGGTTCGACCGGTGCGCAGCTCTCGGTCGCGCCGCTCATCACCGCGCTCGTGGAAGATCTCGCGGAGCGCGCGCTCGGTCTCGCAAGCCGTTCCGCACACGGTCGTTTGGACCCGCCGCTCACGCTGTTCCTCGACGAGGCGGCGAATATCGCGCCGCTCGCCTCCTTGCCGAATCTCCTCGCGGCGGGTGGCGGCTCGGGCATCTGCACCCTCGTCGTCCTCCAGTCGCTCGCCCAGGCACGCGCCCGGTGGGGCCAGGACCGAGCCGACGCCATCTGGGATGCGTCGACGGTCCGCGTCGTGCTCGGCGGTCTCGGCCATGCGGACGACCTCACGCGTATCAGCCGGCTCGCCGGTGAGATCGACGAGGCGATCGATTCGACTAGCCGGGGCTCGGGCGGGACGACGTGGTCGACGTCGCTGCGCTCGCGCCCGGTTCTCCCTCTAGAACGCATCCGCTCGCTGCCCGCCGGTCGTGCGCTGATCCTGCACCGAAGGACACCGCCGGTCGAAACGGTGCTCGCCCCGTGGTGGGAGCGGCCATGCGCGGACCGGGTGCGCGCTGCGCTCGCCGACGCGACGAGACGCTGTGCGGTGGCATCGTGACCGTCTCGGATGACAACGGGAGCTTCGTCGAAATCGCTCCCTGGCACTGGCAGGCGCTGGATGCGGTCGGCGCGGCGCAGACCTGGACCGCGATCGCCGTGTTCGTCACCTTCCTGGTGACCCGTTACGACTTGGGCGACGTGGTCCCGCGGTGCTGGTGGACACACGGAGCGCTCGTCGAGGAACTGACGGCGCTGTGGGCTGCGTGGACTGCCGCCTACGTCGATCCGCACGCGAGCGCGGACGCGCCGATCCTTTGGCACGAGCGATTTGCCGCCTCACGCGCCCGCATCGCCGAATGGGACCGGCTCGGATGTGCCCAGCGAGGACATCGCGATTCGACGCCGACCGACTGGGCGCACGAGGCGGACGCCTTCGACGCGTTCGTCCGCGCGGACATTCGATCGCGCTCCGTCGCCGGTCGCCTTCATGCGGCGACTGAGGAGGATCAGCCGTGCTGAGCGCGCACAAGCTCGGGCAAAAGGGCGTCGAGTACTACGTCTCCTACGCCGGGCGCGGCGCGGAGGGCTACTGGCTCGGAAAAGCCGCCGCGTCGCTGGGGCTCGTCGGTGCGGTCGACCCGGCGGCGTTCCGTGCCCTCGCGAAAGGCGAGCACCCGGAAGGTGGTCGGCTCCTGGAACGGGTCGCGACCGACCACACGCCGGGCTGGGACTTCACGCTCTCAGCGCCGAAGTCGGTCTCACTCGCCTGGGCGCTAGCCGACGAACCGCTGCGGGCGGCACTTGTTGAGGCTCACCGCGGAGCGGTCAAGGCGGCCTTCTCGTTCCTCGAGGACGAGGGCGGCCGGGCACGGCGCGGGTTCGGGGGCCGCGACGGGCACGTCCCTGCGGGGCTCGCCGTCGCGTGCTTTGTCCACCCCGCCTCGCGCGAGCTCGACCCGCAGCTTCACACCCATGGGATCGTCTGCAACGTTGTAGAAGGAAGCGACGGGCGATGGACCGCGCTCGACTCCCGCATGATCTACCTGCACCGACGCGCGGCGGCTTCGATCTATCGCGCGGAGCTTCGTGAGCGGGTAGCGGAGCTCGGTGGCCAATGGCTTGCGCAGGACCGGCGCGGCCTGTCCGAGCTCGAGGGCTTCAGCCGCGAGGTGCTGCGCAGCTTCTCGCAGCGAAGGAACGCGATCGAGGCGGAGCTCGAACGCACCGGGCGATCCGGGCCGAGGGCGAGCGAGGCGGCGTGTCTGAAGACGAGACGCGACAAGCTTGACGTCGAGCTCGTGGAGCTGCGCGACACCTGGGCCGAACGTGCCCGGGCGCTCGGGGTGACCCGTGACAGCGTCGCCGCGCTCTTGGACGGGACCGACCGGCGCGTCGCACCAACTGCCATCGAAATGGCCACAGCCCGGAGAGAGCTCGTCGGACCGGCGGGGCTCACCCGCGGACAGGCCGCGTTCACGCGCGACGACGTGATCGTCGCGTGGGCCGAGCGATGCACCCAGGGCGCTCGTCGTGCCGAGCTCGAAGGACTCGCCGACGACACCCTCGCCGATCCCGCGGTGGTTCCCCTCGTCGTCGCGGATGAGACCGGACGGCCGCTCACAACCGACCGTCCTCGTGACAGCCATACGATCGTCCGCCTCGTGCGCGCCCCGGCTTCGGGGATCGCGACGCTCACCTGTGCGCCCCGCTACTCGACGACCGAGATGTTGAACACCGAATCTCGTCTCCTCGCGCTCGGGCGTGCGGGTCTCGGGAGGGCCTGCGGGGTTGCAGACGCGGTGCGCCTCGAGGCGGTGCTCGCCGAGCGGGGAGACCTCTCCTTCGAACAGGCGGCGATGGTGCGCTCGCTGTGCAGCTCAGGAAACGGGGTCGAAGTCGTCATCGGCGTGCCCGGCTCGGGAAAGACCTTCGCCCTCGACGCGGCCCGACGAGCCTGGCAGTCGTCCGGATATCGCGTCTACGGAGCCGCGCTCGCGGCGGAGGCCGCCGCTCAGCTCGAAGCGGGATCGCGTATTCCCTCGGTGACCCTCGACCGGCTGCTTTACGAGCTCGCCGCGCCGCAGCACCTGTCGCAGCACAGCCTCGATCCCCGCAGTGTCGTGGTCGTCGACGAGGCGAGCATGGTCGACACCCGCCGTCTCGTGCGGTTGTTGGAGATCGCGGAACGCGCGGGAGTGAAAGTCGTGCTCACAGGTGATGACCGCCAGCTCCCCTCGGTCGAGGCGGGCGGCGGCTTTGGCGCGCTCGGCCGCGAGCTCGGTGCGACCCGGCTCGGCTCGAATGCGCGCCAGGTGGCCGAGTGGGAGCGCTCAGCACTCGATGCGCTTCGCGAGGGCCGTGCCGGTGAGGCGGCCGCGGCCTACTCCCATCACGGACGGGTCCATCGCTCGACCAACCCGTCCGAGCTGATCGGCGACATGGTCGAGCGGTGGTGGGCGGCGCGCGAGTCCGGCGATGACGCCGTCCTCTACGCCTACGCCCGCGACGCGGTCCGGGTGCTGAACGGCCTTGCCCGTCGCCATGTCGAGGTGGCGGGCCAGCTGTCGGGCCCCGAGCTCGTCGTCGAGGAGTTCGCGCCGGGCGACCTTGCTCCCCGCACCTACCGGGTCGGTGACGAGCTGTGCTGCCTGCGAAACAGGACGCGCCTCGGCGCCGGGCGCGACCCGTCCGGCAAGGGCGTGCGCAACGGCACCCGCGGGACCGTCCAGGCGATCGACTGCCAGTCGCGAGAGGTCACACTTACGACGAGCGACGGCCGCAGCGTGCGGTTGCCCGCCGACTACGTCAAGCGCTCCACCGACTACGGCTACGCCTGGACCCTGCACAAAGGGCAGGGCCAGACGGTCGGCCAGGCGCAGCGGAGCGACGCGGGTGAAGTGGCACGACGCAGGGGTCGGGCGTTCGTCTTTGGCGCGGAGGGTCTGAGTGCCGAGGCGGCGCTTGTGGCGGCGAGTCGTGCGACGGACTCGACGGAGCTGTTCGTGCTCAGCGAACCGGACGAGACGGTGAGCACAGGCGATGGGGACGAGGAGCTGGGCCGGGCGTGGAGCCGGAGCGAGCAGCAGCGGCTCGCGCTTGACGAACTCGGGACCCGAGCTGAGATCGCCCGCCTCGCCGGAACTGCCCGGGAGGCGCTCGGCTACGAGCGCGACACGCTCGTTTCGTTGATTGGCGCTGGTCCCGCCGTGGACCTGACGACACGCCAAGGCGACGCCACCCGTGAGCTTGGCATCTCCCTCGTCCAGCGCGACGAGGCGCAGGAGGAAGCGGGAGCATTCGCGTCGATGAGTGCCACCAGCGAAGGCGTCGAGCGCCGCAACCTGCAAGGTCCCTACACAGCGGCGCGGCGCCGACTTGGGCGCGCGGAGAGCGACGTGACCGAAGCGGCCGAGCTGAGCGAGGCGGCTGACGCCGCGCTCTCCGCTCAACAGTCGGTGCGCGCTTTGTTGGGCTCTGACGTGCGTAGTGCCCTCGACCGCCTCGAGATCGTCGATTCCGCGCTCGCCACGCTGCGCCGCCGCGAGATCGCGAAGTGGAGCTCGGAGCCACCCGAGTATGTCGTCGCCTTGCTCGGACCCCGCCCCACCGATCAAGGCCGCGCGCAACGGTGGCAGCAGGGCACCGTCGAGATCGAGGACTGGCGACGCTCCGTCGGCGCAACCGATAGCTCGAACTCGCCGAACGCCTGGACGCGTGCGCTCGGCCCGCCGAGCGAGGGTTGGGAGGGCCGACGGCGCCGGCGCGTCGTCGCGAACCTCGTGGCGGTGCGACGTGACCTCGGTCTCGAGGGGACCGATAGTGCTCGGGCCGTGAACGGCGGTCCCTTGCTCGACCCGGCGACGGCCGCGGTCCTCGCGCGAGGTAGAAGCGGCGAGTCACCGTCTGCTCCTCGGTTACGCGATGTTGCACAGCTCGGGCGTGGAAGGTGAGGTCGACCGGATCCGCGTGAGCTGGTCAACCCATTATGCGAATCCTAGGCCCGTCATGGGATAGGGAGGACTACGCGCCGCGACGACGTCCCGTTCTCTTGGTAGTTCGTATGCGACACTCGCCGCATGGACGAGCAGTCCCAACTCGACGGTCAAGGCGACACGGCTGGATTCTCGCCTTGTTTTCCGGTCACGAACATGCGTGCCGCTCTTGCGCCCCCGATAGTCACTAATGATGGTGCTGCTTACAAGTCGTAACTACGCCTCGGAGGATCGACATGACCGTGGCCTATTGGGTGCTCGCGGCATTGCTGGGCGCTTTCTACCTGTACGCAGGCGGGAAGAAGCTCGCCCAGAGCAAGGAGCAGCTCACGCCCATGATGGGCTGGGTCGATCGCACCCCGATGTGGCTGGTCCGGGTGATCGGTGTCGTGGAGGTCGCCGGTGTTGGCGGCCTGATCCTGCCGCGTGCGACCGGTGTCGCTCCTGTCCTGGCGTTGGTGGCAGCGATCGGGTTCGTCATCCTGCAGATCCTGGCCAGCGGCGTCCATCTCTCCCGAGGGGAGAGAAAGGAGGTCAGCCTCAACGTCGCGCTGATCGCCCTGGCCGGGGTGACGGTCTGGCTCGCGACCATCTGGTGAAGCGGGCTACAAGACGAAGCGTCAGCCTGACCCGAAACACCGACAGACTGCCAGAACTCGCAGATCGCGTGCCCCGTAGGAGGCTTACCCATGGGACTCGGACACGGTGCGATCATGAGTGCCGCAACGCTTGAACGTCCGCGCCTGGCGTCGTCGCCTCCTGGCACCTTGTGCATCAGGCGTGATGCCCGGACGCCCCTTGTTGTGACGCCGATGCAAGCCGTTAACGCAGGTCCTAGACATGCCTCGAGGTCGATCCTGCCGCTCACCCCTTCCTCGTGCTTCATGTCAGCAGGCGGGTCATGCCGGAACTCCGCCCGGGTCGGGCGCAGAAGGCTCTGAAAGGGTTCGAGGGCCCCCACTCCGATCTCTTCGTTTGCGGGGCTCTCTGACGTCACATCGGCGATCTCCTTGTGCTCACGGGCCATCGTGGTTCTGGGTCAACTGGCATGTGCCTGACGCGTGCTCGCCGCAGCCACCTATCGCAGCCTGGCGACAGTTCAGGTGTTACCTTTTTTAGCTGTCATCAGCAGGGACGCCCGTGCGAGGAGGACGACCGCTCAGGTTGCCGCCGGGGGGCGCTCAACGGCTCTACTGACCGATCCGAAAGGAGAGGCGTGTCCAAAGCCGATGAGCTTGCCAAGCTTGATGAGCTGCGTAGGTCGGGCGTTCTGACTCAAGAGGAGTTCGACGCGGAGAAGGCAAAGCTGCTCGCTGACATTCCTCCTTCGACGGACTCCAGCTTGCCGCAGCACGGTGCCGCCGAAGCTCCGCAGGGCGAAGGATGGTCGCAAGCCTCAGACGGGAGATGGTACGCGCCGGTGTCTCGCCCGGGATATCCGCCGCCGTCAGCGCCGGTCGAGGCGAGCACGCCGCTTCCGGCCGCCGTTCAGACTCGGCCGACGTCCAGCGCCCCAGGGGTTGAGGAGCGACGCGGCAACACCAGCCTTTTCGTTGTTATCGGAATCGTTGTGGTCGTCATTATCGTCGTCGGTGCCGTCTTCCTCTTGAAGGGGTCGGCATCCAACTCGCGCTCATCACAGAACACTGCCGCGCAAGCGAACCTCCAGACGGCGCTGACAGGAGCGGACACCTTCTACACGGCTGATAACCAGACATATACCGGAATCTACGGTGGCTCGGGCTTGTCGACTATCACGGCCATCGACACTGGCCTTAGCTATGTTCCATCACCAGCGGCCTCGACCGATCCGAGCACGATCAGCATCCGCGAGTCCGCGGGCGCAGTCTTGGAGCTAACGGCCTACGCACCTGCTTCGGGTATCTGCTGGGGCGTTCTCGACATGAAGGCTTCGATCGCCACGCCAGTCTTTCCCGGTTATCCGTCAACCACCGAAACCGGGACTTATTACTTCTCCAGTCAGCAATCGAGTGCGGGCAACTGCGCGGCGAATATCACGAATCCAGGCTTGCTGAGTGCCAATGGTTGGTGACAGGCCGTCGGACGGCGAGCTGAGACGAACTTTGAGAAGCGTGCCTTTAGTCAGTGTGCTTTCTCACAAAGAGCTACTTCACGGGGCCGGGAGGTCTGAATCATGGAAGCTGTAGTACTGCTGGTGGTCATCGGGACGTCAATCTGGGTGGCGATCGACGCGAGCCATATCGGTGCCCGCAAAGGGCTAATAAGAGGCCTCGGCAACATGGGACCTGCTGGCTGGTTCTTCTGTTGTCTGCTCCTTTGGATCATTGGCTTTCCCGTCTACCTCGCCAAGCGGTCAGAGATCAAGGCTGCTGCAGCCGCATCGAACGTCTCAGTACCGACACCGGTCGACGCTGGTCAGGTGGTTCAGAACTCGGCGCTGTCACCGCCCGGCTGGTATTCCCCGATTGCCCAAAGCCAGCAACACGTTGAGGATGTCACAGGATCGGGCATCATCAGCAAGGCCGACGAGCTTGTGAAGCTAGACGCGCTGCGCCAATCTGGCGTGCTGACCCAGGAGGAGTTCGACGCAGAGAAGGCAAAGCTGCTTGGAGCACCGCTGCCGCCGGCCCATCCCGCTTGAGATACGGCATCGCTTGTGAATCGAACTGGAAGGTATCAAGCTCCTTCGACATTTCTGCCTGCTGACAGTGCCAATGATGCACGTTTGCGACCTGATATTCACATGCAGTCCACAGATCGAATCGAACACGACCTTATTGTCATCTCGCGACAGACAAGGTGTACTTTTTAGCTGTCATCAGCAGGGACGCCCGTGCGAGGAGGACGACCGCTCAGGTTGCCGCCGGGGGGCGCTCAACGGCTCTACTGACCGATCCGAAAGGAGAGGCATGTCCAAAGCCGATGAACTTGCCAAACTCGATGCCCTGCGCAAGTCGGGAGTGCTGACTCAGGAGGAGTTTGACGCCGAGAAGGCCAAGCTGCTTGCTGGAAGCCTTCCCTCGGTGGCCTCTAGCTCGCCACAGCCGAGTGGGGCTGATTCGCCACGGGGCGAAGGATGGTGGCAGGCGTCAGACGGGAAGTGGTACGCACCGGAGCTTCGTCCGGGTTACAAGTCAGCTTCACCACCGGTCCCCCCGGTAGGTCCTCCCGCGTCAACGATCCCCCCGGTAGGTCCTCCCGCGTCAACGATCCCCCCGGTAGGTCCTCCCGCGTCAACGATCCCCCCGGTAGGTCCTCCCGCGTCAACGATCCCCCCGGTCGGTCCTCCCAACAAACACGGCAAGCCGCCATACAAGCGGTGGTGGTTCTGGGCAGCAGCCGTGGTCATCCTCATCGTCATCATCTCGGTGGCCGCCGGTGGGAGTAAGCCCAATAAGGCCGCGTCGCCGCCAACATCAAGCACGGCCGCTCCGACGACAAGCCTGACAAGCCCACCGACCACATCGGCGCCAACGACCACAGCCGCACCCACGACGACGGCAGCACCCACGACAACGACGACACCATCGATTCGGGTGACCGGTACCGCAACGACGCTTGGGGCTGGAACCTTCACTGGCGGGCAAGATGTGGCCGTTGGGTTATACGACGTAACCACCGGATCTGGCCAAAGCGGCAATTTCATCGTTCAGGGCACAGACTCCTACGATGAGATTCTCGGATCCGCTGACGGTATGGGCGAACCGAAAATCCGCGTGCAGATCTCGAAGGGAGATCAAATTCAGATCTCAGGGCTCTCGCAGGTGTTCTTCACTCCCGTTACGGGGCTACGGATTACCACGCAACAGTCAGCGACGCTGTACGCGGGCACATGGACTGTTGGCCTAGACGTCGGACCCGGGAGGTACGTCGCGACTCCAGGCCAGGGTCAGAGTGGGAACTTCATCATCATCGCGGAAGATGTCAATGAGATACTCGGCGGGAGCTACGGAGTCCCAAACGTCACTTTCAATGTCCAGGATGGCGACGTCATATCGATCTCGGGACTCAGTCAGGTTACTTTGACTCCGGCGTGACCCCACCTTCCGATCGAACGGGCAGTTCGCCTTCGAGTATCGGCTCGCCAGCCAGTACCTGTTCAGGACGCTCGCCTGGGGGTGTGCCATACGCGCCAGACTGGGGCAAGTCGCGATACAGAACGCGCCCCCGATGCTCGACAGCCTCGGCCTAGCCCCGGGAGCGCCTACCACCGTATGTCCAGAGTGGGCTCGGTCAAGGGCGCGGCTGGAGGGTCTGGAGGGCTCACGACGAATCACCGGTCCGCATATCGCCAGGAGGCTCTGAAGGGTCGGACCCTATCTCAGTTACCCCCGGGCGATTTTCGGGGCTTAGCCGAAGAGCGAACCGAGAATCGTGGGATCCTGCGACCCATGCTGGCCGGGAGACGACCGGGAGGTGCTCGGTGTAATGCCAGATCTCCTTCTCGTCCTGCCGAAGGCCGTGACGTCGTGCGGGTCGAGGTGCTCTCACCTGGCTGCGCCCCGCCTGGACAACCTGGGTTATGCCGTACCGACCTCATGGCCACCTGGCCGCAAGGTATACCGTTGGTTGACAGTTATCAGTAGGGACGCCCCGTTTGGTAAGGACGACCGCTTAGGTTGCCGCCCGGGTGCATGCTCGACGCCTCTCCTGACCGATCAGAACAGAGAAGTCATGTCGCCAGACCCCTCGACGAAAGGCGTGGAAGCTGGGCATGTCCTCGCCATCGTTTTCGCGTTGGCCGTCTTGGTTGCGGTCGCTGACATCGGGCTAAGGAGCGATTTCTCAATAGTGACGGCGTTCGTGTGCTTGACATCGATCTGGGTTGCGCACGACGCGAGCAGACTGGGCGCTGGCAGGGTTGGCTTGAGTCCGGTTAGTTGGTTCCTCCTGTGTTTGCTGGTGTGGATCGTCGCCTTCCCCTTATACCTGGTCTTCCGGCCAAAGATCAAGGCTGCGACGGCTGCGGCGTCGAACAGCGGTGGTGCAACGGCAATTAAGGACACTGTCAGTCAATTCACACAGCCGCCACAGGCTCTGCCGCCTCCCGGCTGGTATCCCGACCGAAATGTCTCGGGCAAGCAGAACTACTGGGACGGCACAGCATGGGCTCTTGTCAGCAAAGCCGACGAACTCACGAAACTTGACGCGCTTCGCAGATCTGGGGCTGTGACCCAGGAGGAGTTCGATAGGGAAAAGGCGAAGCTCCTTCGTTGATCCACAACGTCGCGTGAGGGTCCCGTCGGTGCGGCCGCACATCGCCCTCGCAGACGCTCTTCGACACCACCGGGTACACCCGAAGGAGCGGTGGAGGATGAGATATGGGAGCTGACCATGAGCAAATTTGACGAGCTTGCCAAGTTTGACGCACTGCGCAAATCGGGCGCGCTGACCGAGCAGGAGTTCGAAGCCGAGAAGGCGAAGCTGCTTGCCGGAATCCCTACCTCCTCGGCCTCTGGCTGGCCACAGACGAGCGAGGCCGACACGCCCCAGGGCGACAGATGGTGGCTGGCCTCGGACGGGAAGTGGTACCCGCCTACAGCCACACCAGATGGACCACCGCCTCCGTCACCATCATCGCTTACGTCTTCCTCCGATCAGTGGCAGGCCGCAGTCAGTATGCCTGATCGGCCACCAGTCCAGGTTCACCCATCTTTTGTCACACCGCCGCAGTCCGGTCAACCGCTCGGCGTCCGTCCACAGCTAGGCGTTTTTACTCAAGCGTCAGCTCGTACGATTTCTCCAGCCGCAGCGACCACGATCGGAGCAGGAGCACTGCTGGCTCTAGGTTCACTGCTGCCTTGGGCGACGGCGACGACGCCGTTCGGCTCGATAAGTAAGGACGGTACTTCCGGCGACGGAGTGATCACACTGATCTTGGCTGCCGTCGCGATTCTCTCCGGAGTACTGAGCCTGCACGGTGAGAAGGCCAAGAGCGGCTGGGCGGGCCTCGGGGCCGTAGCCTTCGCTCTGGCCGGTGCGGGCAGCATCGCCGACATGTCATCCCTGCCGATTCCATCGACGAATCTCGTCATCGTGAGTGTCGGGATCGGCCTATGGCTTTGCGTAATAGGGTCCATTGTCGGCTTCATCGCAGCCTGCTCCGCGACTTACTCGTCCTCAAGAGGCTCTCGCGTTGCCAGAAAATTCCGAATAGCGCGGGGACCCCTGCCAACACGACCTACCAGTTTGGCTGGCTGGTACCCAGATTCCCAGATTCCGGGACAGTTCCGGTACTGGGACGGTGTGCGATGGACAGGCGACCTGCGCTGGAATCGACAGACGAAATAGGGCATATCGGGCGCTGAGGAAGCCATTTGAGAAGCCGTGGCGCGGCGATGATGACGCAATATGGTGAGACCGTCTCTCTGTGTGCTTTGGTGGGCACCCTGAAAACGCTGGCAACTTGGCGATGCGGCAAGACCAAGACCGAACTCTGGGTTCTCTTTCCCGAACCTGCACTTGAGCGCGTGCTGGGGCTACGGTTCGGGCAGTCGTGCTCAGTCACTGACCTCATGGCCGCGTGGTTGCTGAGCTTCCCCCGGTTTGACGGACACCTACCCTGAGGAGGGTTGATGCTCTCCTCGATAAGGAGTCCGAATGCCACCTCCACACCCGCCGGAGTTCCGTCGCCGGGCCGTCGAGCTCGCTCGTGAGGGAGTGAAGCCGATCTCGCAGATCGCGGCCGACCTCGGGATTGCCGACAGTTGTCTTCGGAAATGGCTCCGCCAGGCCGACATCGACGAAGGAAGACGCGAAGGCCTGACCAGCGAGGAACGCGCCGAGCTCGTCCGGCTGCGTCGCGAGAACCGTGTGCTCAAGATGGAAAAGGAGATCCTGGGAAAAGCCGCGGCCTTCTTCGCCAACGAGAGCAACTACCGCTCGCGCTGAGCTTCGCCTTCATCGAGGCGGAGAAGGCCAACTACCCGGTCATCGTGTTGTGCCAGGCGCTCGGAGTCTCGACGAGCGGCTACTACGACTGGCGGGAACGCCTCGAGCGCCCCGCCCGGCGCACGGTGTTCGACGAGTTCCTGACCGAGCAGATCCGTGAGATCCACAGCCAGTCACGCGGCACCTATGGCAGCCCGCGTGTGCACGCCGAGCTCGTCTTGGGCGAGGGCATCCACGTCGGCCAAAAGCGCGTCGAACGCCTCATGCGACAAGCCGGGCTCGAGGGTATCTATCGACGGAAGAAGCACTTCACCACCAGGCGCGATCCCAAAGCAGCGCTCTGCGATGACCTCGTGAACCGCCAGTTCACAGTCGATAGGTCTGATGCTCTCTGGGTCGGCGATGTCACCGAGCACCCGACCACAGAAGGCAAGGTCTACCTGGCGACTGTGATCGACGCCTTCTCACGCCGCGTCGTCGGCTGGTCGATCGCGGACCACCTCCGCGCCGAACTCGTCGTCGACGCCCTGCAGATGGCCATCTGGAGACGCAACGGGCACGAGGCCGGCACGGTGATGCACACCGACCACGGGTCGCAATACACGTCTTGGGCCTTCGGGAGACGGTTGCGTGCCGCCGGCATCCTCGGCTCGATGGGGTCGGTCGGTGATGCCCTCGACAAGGCGATGGTTTCATATTGCACTCCTTGTCGATGGTTGGGTGGAAAGTCGTTTGTCGAGGTGGATTCCCTGCCGTTTCGCGTAACGAGGGTCGCCTGGGGTAGGTGGGTCGAAGAGACGGATGTTCTTGTCGTTGGCTTGGTGGGAGGAGACCAGGCCGGCGCGTTGCCAGGCTTTGATGGTGGATGGGTGCACGCCGATCCGGTCGGCAAGTTCGGTGATGGTGAGCAGTCCTTGGGTTCGGAGTCGTTCGAAGTGGCTGGGCAAGCCGTTGCAGCGGCGTAGGTGAAGAACGATCTTGGGCGTGAAGGCTTGTCCGGTCCCGGAGCGGTGGCCGGCGGCGTTGAGGGCGTCGGCGGCTTGAGCGTCGGTGTGGGTGTCGAGTAGCCGGTCGAGTTCGGCCAGGGTGTTGGGCTGGGTCTGTCGGGCTTGATAGGCGGTGAGGGGTATGGGGACGACGAGGCTGATGGTCTGTCCGCCTCTGAAGCGGACGCGGAGATGGATCTGGTCGGTCTTGTTGATGGTGACGTCTTCGATGAGCAGCCTGGCGATGCGCTTGCGTTCTCTGACCGGGGTGGCTGGATCGTTCCACAGTCGGGGGAAGTCGGTGGCGAGAGCGCGGATGCGGGCTTTGTGGGCGTCGTCGAGGGCGACGCGGCCGGTGGCGGTCCGCTGGTATTCGTCGTTGGCGTCGTTGAGCTCTCGCAGCGTGTCGTTCCAGTCGGCTTCGAGGCTGTCGGCTACAAGGCGGTTGTCGGGGTCGACGGCCAGGTAGCGGCGCCGAGCGAGGTCGGCGCGGTGGCGGGCTCGCTCGACGTGGCTGCGACGCAGGGCGTCGGCCTCTTCGGCGCGGCCTTCGAGTTCGGCCTCGACTTTGAGGGCGACTTCCAAGGCAACAGGGGTGACGGTGTCAAGCAGGAGTTGGCTGATGGCCGGGTCGATGGTGGCGCCGGGCACGGTGTGGCAGGGAGCGGAGCCGGTCTGGATGGCTTGTCCCATGCAGCGATAGTCGGGGACCTCGACGCCGCCGCGTAGGTGATAGCCGATAGTCATTCGTCTCCCGCAGCGACCGCAGATGGCTAGGCCTTGCAGCAAAGCCGGGCCTTCGCGGGCTGGGCCTCGTTCGTTCTCTCGAGCGTGGGCGGCGGCGTTCAGAGCCAGAGCCTGCTGGTTGGCCTCGAAGGTTTCCCAGTTGATGTAGCCGGGGTGGGCGTCATGGATGAGGGCGGTCCACTGCTCTCGGGGGAGCTTCTCGACGGTCATGCGCCCCTCGGGGGTCTTGTGGCCCCTGCTTTGGCCATAGGCGAACGCTCCGGCGTAGCGGGGGTTGTGCAGGGTGCGCAGCACCCGCCAGTGACGCAGCGGCATCCAGGCAAGTTCGCCCTTGCTTGGACCGCTGCGCACCCGGGCCGGGAACGACAGCCCCTCGTCTTTGAACATCTGGACGGTGGCTCGGGCCGATCCGGTGCGGGCGAAGGTTGAGAAGAGGTGGCGGATGGCGTGCTGCACGCCGGTGTCGGGATCGATGACCACCTTGCCGGCCGGGTCATAGACAAGCCCGACCGGCAGCGCCATCGGCAGCTCACCTCGTCTGGCTTTGGAGAGCTGTCCGCCGCGCAAGCGGGCCCGGATGAAGTGCAGCTCGGCTTCGCTCATCGTGCCCTTCAGGCCGAGCAGCAGCCGATCATTGAAATCGGCCGGGTTGTATAAGCCGTCCTCGTCACAGATGAGCGTGTCGGACAGACCGCAGATCTCCAGCAGGCGGTGCCAGTCCGCGTTGTTGCGGGCAAGGCGCGACACCTCGAGGCCGAGCACGATCCCGGCCCGTCCCATCCCGACCTCGGCCACCAGCTGCTGGAAGCCCTCCCGGTCGGTGGCCGACGCGCCGGAGTGCCCCTGGTCGCAGTCGATGGTCACGATCTGATCGGTCGGCCATCCCAAGGCCACCGCCCGCTGCCGCAGCGCGTATTGACGAACGGTCGACTCGGTGTTGGTCAGCACCTGGCGGACCGTCGACTGGCGAACATACAAGAACGCCGTGCGGGCCAGATGCGATGCGGTCACCTTCATGGTGGTCTCCGCGCTCATCGTTCACCCGCCCCGCAGGCAGGCCAGGGCCATTGAGGCCAGCACGCCGACCAGTTCATCGCCATCTGCCACCGGGACCTCCCCGGTCGGGCGCGACGACGCTGCGGCGACGGTGATGGCCTCGGCGGCTCGCAGCCAGGCAGCGACACCTCGGCGCTGAACGACGGCGAGACCGAGCCGCCATCCCGACGTCTCACCGCCGATGGCCCTTCCGCGCAGGGTTTCATAGCGCGCCACGTCGTCGCCACTGGCATTCCGACGGTCACTGTTCGGATCCGCTTTTGGGTCGCTGGGGTCGCCCCAGCGCCCGCTCGATCGAACGCTGATGCACCCTGATCCCGAACTGCTCTGCGACCACCACCACCAGATCGGCTGAACGCAGCCCAGGATCGGCGTCCAGCCGCTGGCGCAGCACAGCGAGGACCTCATCGGAGAGCTTGTGAGCCCGCCTCGGACCCGGCCGGGCCGGCACCAAGGCAGCCAGACCGCCGGCGTCCAATGCTGCGGCAGCCTCATAAAACGACGGGCGGGAGAACCCGAACGCCGCTGCCGACCCGCTCACCGTCTCCCCCTCGACACGGACCCTGCGCACCATCTCGTACTTCACCTGCACCAAGTCCCGAGCGTCGAGGAACTCGCTGGCGGCGAACGCTTCATCTGTGACCGCCTCGGGCCGAGGGTTCAGCGTCCGCTCCTCCCGCAAGGCCTCCACCTTCGGGTCTTCCCTCCGTCGTGCCACCGCCACCTCCCGAATCACACGGATGTAAGTATCATTATGCCGGGTCTATGTCAGTGTCAAGCAATCTCGAACCATCTGACCCCTACATGCCTGACCTTTACATGACCCAGGTCCCGTGCATTCTCGACCACCGGCATAATGGTCCTTACAGGCCCGGCATAGTTCGCCTTACACTCCGCCGACGACCGGAAGGCGGTCGCAGAGTCCCCACCAGATCCGCCACCACCAGCAGATCCTCAACCCGAAAAGCGCTGCGGCCCGCCGCCATGACCACGAAAGGATCCGGCTCTGCCAGATCGGTCCATGCTGTCGGCACCGACGTCAAGGTCCCATCAGCCAAGAAGAAGAACACCCGATCCTGGTGCCAAGTACGCCGCCGCACAACAAACTCGAAGTTCTCACCCGCCCAGGGATGGAAGGGATGAGTTACCCGAACAACTCGTGACGCACCATCGGGATCAGGCGCAGTCGAAGGCGTACTCCAAGGCTGCAGCTCCGTCAGCGACGACCGTGCCCACTGCGACTGCACCGACCGCGGCGACAACCGCACCCACGACGACCGCTCCGCCAACGACCACGACCAAGCCCGCGCCGCCCTCCGGTCAGACGCCCTCCGTTCCGCCGTCCTTCGGTGGCACGGCACACCCGAAGTTGTCTTCAGGCACTCCAGGCAGCCTCGATGTGACTTACGTGGGGACTCCGTATTCGCTTGGCGCCGGTGACGGAACTGTGCTGCCAGTTGAGGTTTGGAACGGCACGTCTCAGACGATGAGCTACTTGGATATCTCCGGTGCGGCTATGTCAGGAGCGACGGTCGTTGGTTCGGGCGATAGCCAAGATGTAGAGCCGAGTGTCCTCGCACCAGGTCAAGTGGCCTTTGGCATGGTCTTCTTCACGCAAGACCTCCCCAGCGGAGCAACCTTCAAGCTGACCGCGACGGCATCACCGGGCGCGTCGGGTTTGGTGAACGCCACCGTCGTGCAGGCGAACTACTCAGCGAGCGGAGGCCTGGATGGGCCGGGGATCGTAGGGGCCGTAACGAATCACTCTACGGTGTCGATCTCAAGTCCTATCGAGGCTGATCTCTTTTGCTTCAGCTCAAGCGGCGTCTTGCTTTCGGTGTCAGACGGCTTTGTCGCGGGCAACGGCAACTTGGGGCCAGGAGCAACGGGGTCCTACAGCCTCAGTCTTCCCATAGACGCCTCGATGAACACGATGTCGTGTCCAACGTTCCTTGTCGGCGCAGCGTAGGGCGCGACGTAGAACCGCACGGCTTCACCCCGCCGCGGGCGAATGGGCTCCATGTCCCCAGAGCCTGCCCCACGCACAAACCGGGTGTAAGGTCAAGGCGAGTGAGCGCGTCGCTGGCAGGTCGCCGCCTTGTCCTCGGGGCGTTCGATGACGTCTACGGGTTGTGCGATACCGACCTGATCACCGGGAGGGTGTTCAGGTCATCTCGGCGCGGCTGCGCTCCTACCGCTATCTCGCGGACGCCGGCCCACGATCACGCGCGTGGCGTCGGTCGCGTCGGGTCGGTCGGAAGGGGCCGGGCCTATTTTTGCCGCGTCACAGGGTCGTCGACCACTTCTCATCACTGAAACTACCCAAGCCTTCTTTTTTCCAGTGCTCTGCTCCGATATTCGCGAGCCGACTCATTGCCGAAACGGTTCAGGATTTGTTCGTAGACGATGATTTCCTCGTCGGAACGGCCTAACGTGTCGAGCAGAAGGCCCTTAGAACGGAGTGCTCTGAGAGTATCGATGCGGAGCTGCCGCGGCTCAGCGTCGCAGCGTTCCACGACTTCGTCGTACGCTGCGAGAGCCTCTTCGAAGCGACCTAGGCTGCTAAGGCTGTTGGCCTTTTCAAAAAGCACTCTGATGACGCGTACGCGTAGCCACGACTCGGTTTCCTGGTCAAAACGGTCTATGACCTGGTCGTAGGCGGCGACAGCTTCCATACGACGGTCGAGCTCGCTGAGTATGTCCCCCTTGTGGGACAGCGCTGAAGCCACTTGCGCGCGAACCGTCGGCTCAGGGTACTCGTCGAAACGATCCACGATCTCGTCGTAGACAACGAGAGCATCCTCATGGTGATCGAGCTCGTAGAGTGCAAAGGCCATGCTGCCAAGAGCTTCAGACACCTGCTCGCGAAGCGCCGAATCAGTCGCCACGCCAAAGCGCTCCACGGCCTGCTGAGCAGCAAAGACCGCTTCCGCGAAGCGGCCGAGATCGCCCAGCACATCGCTCTTCTTGACCAGCGCCCTTGCCACCTGTTCCTCCAGTTGTGGGTCGGTGGCCCGACCGAAACACGTCACAGCTCGCTCGAACGCTTGCAGCCCTTCGTCACGACGGCCGAGCTTGCCCAGCATTACGCCCTTGTCGACAAGAGTCCTGGCCACTATCCGGCGTAGCGCAAGCGAGGTGGCCCGGCTGAAACGGGTTATGACCTCCTCGTATGTGACGAGCGCCTCCTCGGAAAGCCCGAGCGCGCCTAGTCTGAGCCCCTTATAGAACAGCGCTTTCGCCACCAGTTCGCGTAGCGCCGGCTTTGTGGCCGTGGCGAAACGATCCACGACTTGGTCATAGGCAACTAACGCCTCATCTGAGCGATCAAGCGCGGCGAGCCTGAGCCCCTTGTGGAACAGCGCTTTGGCCGCCAACTCGCGTAGCGACGTCCTGGAGGACTCTCCGAATTGGCCTACGACCTGTTCGTAGGCGACGATCTCTTCTTCGAGGCGATCAAGACGACCGAGCGTCAGTCCTTTGTAGAACAGTGCTTTGGCCACTAACTCGCGTAGCGACGTCCGGGTGGCCTCGCTGAAACCGTCGATGAGTTTCTGGTAGGCGACGATCTCTTCTTCGAAACGATCAACCTGACCGAGCGTCACTCCCTTGTTAATGAGTGACCAGGCCACTTGCTCGCGTAGCGCTGGCTGAGGTGCGTCACCGAAGCGGTCTATGACCTCGTCATAGGACAGGATTGCCTCTGTCGAACGGTTCAGCTCGCCGAGGATGAACGCCTTTTTGAAAAGCGCTCTTGCAACCCACTCTTGTAGCGCTGGCTCGGGGCTCTCCCCGAAACGGTCTCTTACCTGCTCATAGGCCAGAATCGCCTCTTCCCAGTGGCGCTGTTGTTTAAGGTGAGAAGCCTTGCTGAACAACGCTTCGGCAAACTGCTCACTGAATCCCGGTTCAGTGGCGTAACCAAAGCGGTCTATGACCTGTTCGCACGTGATGATCTGCTCTTCAAAGCGTCCGAGTTCGCCGAGCATGACGGCCTTATTCACCAGAGCTCTAGCAACCCACTCGCGAAGCGCCGGACTCTCGGACTTGCCGAAACGTTCCCAGACGTGCTCGTAGGCGGTGAGCGCCTCCCCAGGGCGTCCTTGTGCGCCAAGCAAATCACCCTCGTACAGATACGCTCTGGCCACCTGCTCGCGCAATACCCTTTGCGTAGCCCCGCCATATCGCTCTGCGAGCTGTTGGTAGGCCGCGATGGCATCCTCGGGGCGCCCTAAGCCTTCGAGCACGGCGCTCTTGAACAGCAAAGCCTCCCCGACCAGCTCTCGCAGCGGCGGATCCGTGAAACCGCAGAAACTATCGAGCAGCTGCTCACACACGGCAACCGCATCCGCGGAGCGGTCGAGGTCGAAGAGCGCCATTGCCTTGAAGATCAGCGCCTTGGCCACTACCTCTCGCAATGGCTTCACGGCCATTTCGCCGAAACGCTCCACAACCTCGTCGTACGCAATGATCGCTTCTTCAAAGCGGTCAAGCTTGTCGAGCATCATCCCTTTGTACACCAGCACTTCAGCTAACTGTTGCTGAAGTGCTGGTTCCGTGGCCTCTCCAAGGCGAGTGATGACCTGCTGGTATGCATCGATGGCATCCCTCGGTCGGCCGAGCTTGCTGAGGATTGCAGCCTTGTATCTCAGCGCTTTCGTAACCTGTTTTCTACCCGCTGGTCGGAATGTCGCTCCGAAATGTTTCACGACTTGGTCGTACGCGACTACCGCATCCTCGGCACGACCAAGCTCGCCAAGCACCGCGGCCTTGTACATAAGCGCTCTGGCTGCCTGGTTGCGTAGTACAGGCTCGGGAGCTTCGGCGAAACGTCGCACGGCCTCGTCACACGCGCCTAAGGATTCGTCGACGCTGTTCAACCTGGCATATGTTCTCGCCTTGGAAATCAGCGCCCTGGCGGCGTAGTTGCGGAGCACCCATGGGGCAGCCTCGCCGAAGCGGGCCACGACTTGCTCGTAGGCAAGGAGTTCTTCCTTGGGCTGGCTGACGGCGGCTAGGGTTCCCGCCTTGTAAAGCAGAGCGCTGGCTACCTGCTCGCGTAGCCCCGGCTGCGAAGCTTCTCCGAACCGATCCACGACTTGCTCGTAAGCGACAATCTCCTCTGTCGTACGGCCGATCTGGCCTAGGGTCAGGCCTTTGTTGATCAGAGCCATGGCGACGAACTCCCGAAGCGCCAAGTCCGTGGCCTCTCCGAAACGATCCACTAACTGCTCGTAGGCGACAATCTCTTCCTCGAGACGGTCGAGATGATAGAGCAGGACTCCCCTGTTAAGCATTGCCCAAGCCACGTATTTGCGCGTTTTCGCTTCGGTGGCCCCATCAAAGCGGTCTGCGACCTGCTGGTAGGCGACGACAGCCTCCTCGAAGCGGTCGAGACGATCGAGCATGAAGCCCTTATTGAACAGCGCTTTCGCTACGTACTCGCGCGTCTGAGCTCCCGTGGCGTCGCTGAACTGATCGACGACCTCGCCGTAAGCGACCGCAGCCTCTTCGAAGCGATGAAGCTGCCACAGCATGTCACCCTTGAACACGGCTGCGCCGGCCTGCTGACGTGTATCTGCCTCTGCGGAAATGTCAATTCGGTCCAGGTTCTGATCCTAGGCCACCACCGTCAGCCGGAAGGGGCTGCGTGCGGTGTCGGCTCGCCCCTAGCGCTGCCTTCAAGATCTGCCAGAAGGTCTGTCGGCTAACCCAAAGTTCTGCCCTGCTTTGGTTGGCCCGATCGCCTCACCGAGGCTTCGGGCAGTTCGCGTCGTTTCGCGGCGATTCGGGAGATGGCCGCTCGGTGCTTGGCGGTCTCGGCGGGAAGCCGCAACTCCTTCACCACTCGGTCCATCTCCTTGTCGTCCATGGCTCAAGGTATGCGTAAGGGAGCTGACGACCACTGCTTGAGAGCTGTCGGTCGCTCTCCTAGCTCCCGAGGCGCCCCAGGTCGATCATCCCACTGCCGGTGGCTGAAGTCGCGCAACAGACATGGAAGCGAAAGCTGACCAGATCAGAGTTCTTTGCCGAGTCGCCCTTGGCGATCGACGAGGAGTCCGGCGATTCCCGAAAGGGATGTGAACGTGCAGCTCAGAGCGCTGCGGCCGGCTCGTTACTACCCCCTTCTCGGAGTGTCGCCCAGTGCTTCTGTAACGCCGCGAGTAGGGAGTTCTCGTGCGTTTCGGATAGCCGACACGCTTCGCGCCATTCAGCGTCGATCCAACCCATCAGGGTGAAGCGGGCGTGCGCAGCGCCGCGCAGTGCTCTCGTAGCGCAGATGGCCTGGCTCCACACGTCTGTGAGCTTCGTGCCGAAGTCAGCCAGAGGCGCCCCAAAGGCGGTTTCGACAGGCTCTGACGCGACGGCCTGTCGGAGGCCGTACCAGGTGCCGTGCGAGACCGCCGAGAGATAACTCCACTGGGCGCGTCCGAGCCTTCCTCGGTGAGTACCGACAAGCTCGTCGACGCCCATTGGTATCGACGGCCATGACGTATTGCCGACTGCCGGCTTCCCGTTGTTCTTCTTCACGTCCCACTCGAACGCCTCGGCGACTGCCATCCATCGCGTCACTCGCTCATTGGCGTCTTCCTCTATGCCGAGGCGGACCAGTTCCCAGGCGTTGTAGATCTGCTCACAAAGTCCCCGTCTGACTCGCTCGTCCGGCTCGACGTCCGGCTCGTTGAGCCACGAAGCAATGACCGCCGATTCAAGCAACGAGCGGGCAACCACCAGATGGCCGTAGACCGGCGTGCGATCCGCCGCCAAGGATGAGGCGAAGGTGTGTGCGTAGTCGATGGCAGCGATCAAGATCACGCCACCGAAGGAGTGGGTGTCTGTGATCGGTTCATCCCATGACGTGCGGCGGCCGTAAGTCCTGGCTTGCGCGTGGATCTCCCGCATCGCTCGTGACTGCTCCGAGGGAACCCGGTGATGACGCTCGGCCGTGGCGGCTACGGCCGAAGCGAGATCGTTGATGACTGACACCGTGGGACTGATGCCCGCGCGAAACTCTTCGAACTTCGAATCGGACTGGCTCATGTCCACAATGGTGACGATCGGTCGCGTCCCTAGCGCGGATCGTCTGCGGCTCGTGCGCTCCTCCGCATGGGAATCTGGGCCTTTCGAGCGGCGTGAAGGAACAATCCTGGGGATTCGAGCCGGACTACTGGCAGCAGTCCTTCTGCTTCGCGTCCAGCTTCTCGAAGTACTTGTCCCACAGCGGGCCACCGGTGGTGCGCAACCAGGTAAGCAGCTCCTCGTGTTTCGGATGGTTGTCGAGGGCCTCCGCGAGGTCGCTCTGTTTTGTAAACCCCTCCTTCTCGGCGTACGCGAGAAACTGCTGGAGGGCAATCCGCACATCCCAGCTGAACGTCTGCACTGTTTCTTCAGTGACCTCGCCAGCAATTCCGCCGTGAACGGCAACGGACCGTACCTTGTCGTAGAGGAAGTAGTTCTCGTGCGGATGCAGGAAAGCGGTGTCCATCGCCGCGGCAAGCATTGCCCGCCGCCGCGCGATCAGAGGAGCCTTCAGACCCTCACTTCTGTCGCCGAGCAGGGCCTCCAGAGCGAAGAAGTGGTAGAGCAGAGTTACCACGGGCTCAGTAGCGAACATGCCGCGGTTGATCCACTGCACTGCCAGGAACGCCTGACGTTCCAAGTGGTTCCGCGGCATCTCCGGCAGCTGGAGTACTGCCTCGGCTTCCAACTCCGGCAAATTGCCTCCAAGGTCGAGTCCATAGACCCGGTTCGGTCCGACTGCGAACCCGCTCGCGAGTTCGGAAAAGGCCCACGACTCGGCGAAACGGAACCTAACCTGCGGGTCAAGGATCGACGGGTAAGCGAGCTTGAGTGCTACTCGCAGCACTTGTAAAGCGTGCTCGGCTGTGGCGCGAGCCCGTTCCGCCATGAGCCCGTGGCTTGTCCCCTTCACCGGGACGGCAACCACAGCACCGACCGCCTCGTTAAGCCTGAACCAGGGTCCTGGCGGAGGTATCTCCTCCGCGCCGAGTGGTAGGAGCCTCACCCCGAGGATCTCGCGCTCTGTCGTGACGGTCAGGTGCTCAACCGGCAAGTAGCAGACGAGTTCCTGAACGTCGTGGCGGTGCTCGTCCAGGAACGCTTTCACCTTGTCGTGCGACCGATCGACCAGGCATCCGTGGATGAACCGCCACAGGAGGTCATCCGGCCTCTTGTCATCGAGGTACTCGAAGCGTTGATCCTTCAGGACCTCTGCCTTGGCCTGTTCCATGGCCCTCATGGCGGCGCCATCGAGCACGATCTGCACGCAGTCCTCCGTGGCCAAGTCCTCCGGCACGTTCCACATTGCGGAGCCGAGTCCGTCGGAGCCCGATTTCCTCCTAACCTCGGCCTGCAGCTTCTTGAGGGCACTCTGCACCTTGTCTGCCACGACGACATTGTCGCGTTTGGGAGTGTCTCCCGCTCGCGGGAAGCGTGCCCGCGGCCGCGCTGTCACATGAGCGCGCAGCAGTTCGCGATCATGTGCTCATGGAACAACCACCAACGCCCGCGGCCGACAACTTTCGGCAGGACGAGATCATCTGCCTGCTCGGGCAGTCGGCGTTGCTCCGCTTCACCGAGGATCTAGAGGGCTACCGTGAGCTGCTGAAGCTCGCCCACGATCGTGATCGCAACCGCAGGCGGCCGAGATCCCTCGACGAAGTAGGTCGCGATCTCCGAGCCGAGCCGCGCCGAGCCATTGAAAAGGCGATCTCTGCTGTCCCCGATGACTTGCTGCAATCGCTCGAGGCGGCGCCGAGCGAAGAGCCGCTGAGCCCCGAGGGCAAGCGACACCCCTACTCCTACGAGCAGCTTGTCGTCGGCGCCATACTCCAGATCGGTAAGAGCAAGTACGAAGAGGTCGTCCAGCCATTCGTTGCCGCCTGCAAGGGCGACCAGCGCGCGCTGGCGTACGGCCTTGCCTTCCTGCGCTGGAAACACAAAATCTACGCTGACCAGGTAGCCAAGGCCGTCATCCCGATTGCCGTCTCCGGGTTCGAGAGCTTCTTCGCCGAACTGCTCCGCACCTGGTACCTCCTCCATCGGCAGAGGTTCACGGAGAGCCAGAAGAAGGTAGAGCAGGGGAAGCTGTTGGCTTACGCGACCAAAGACGATCAGGTCCGCTTCGTCATCGACGAGCAGGTCGCGGAGATACTCAGACAATCACCTCAGGACTGGCAGAACAGGCTCAGGAGCGACGGACTCGACTTGAACATCCAGGGGCTGGGTGGCGACTGGCACGAGTTCTGCCTGGTGCTCGCCCGTCGCAACGTCCTCATCCACAACGACGACCGCGTGGACGAGAAATACCTGGAACGCATCCCGTGGATTCAGCCCCCGCCCGAAGTCGGGACTCCGCTCGTCACCGACCAGGCCTACGCGTCGAAGTCGTTCGCCGTTCTCCAGACGAAGGCAGAGGCGCTCACCGTCGCCGTGTTGACTCAACTGATCCCCCATTCCGAGGACCTCGGATCTTTGGTCGTCAACCTCTCCTACGATGCTCTCCGGCAAGAACGGTGGCAGGACGTAGTGACCATGACCTCGACACTGCTCGATACGCAGCCTCCGGACCACCAGTTCCACGAGATTCGGATCAACCGATGGATGGCCAAGAAGAAGCTCCATGACGATGTCCGTGACGAGATGGCCGCGTGGACGCCGCCGGCCGACAACAGCCGAGTGACGCTCGGCCTCGCGGCCTTACGCGGGCAAACGGAGGCGACGCTCATAGCGCTGAGAAGGTGCGAGCAGGAGGGAGAAGACGTGCGGCGCCTCGCCGAGTGGCCCGTGCTCGTCGATCTCGGGCGCCGCAACCACAGGATTCTGCAAGAGCTTCAGCTCTGTCACCGATTCCCGTCAGCACCCCCGCCGCGAGGTCGTCGCAAGAAGCCGCAGTAGGGGAGCACAACGCTAAGCAAGTATCTCGATCGACGCACGCCGGCCGACACGTCGCCCCCGATCGAAGCGGCGTAACCAAGACTCGGCGCTTTGCGACCGAAGAATGGACTCATCCCGCCGCACCAACGTTCTCACTTCAGATGCCGACGAACACGGTGTCGTATTCGTTGGCCATGCGGACGATCATCGAGGCGTAGTTGAAATTGTCGCCCTGTGGAGGAGCTGGGGGTTCGGACACGATCATTACCGGCGAACCATCGTTGCGAGCCTTGAGCACCACCACTCCGATGCCGTCGAAGCCTGATTCGGACGCACTGGACCGTCTCGAAATTTCTCCGACCTTCGCCAGGACCCGGAGCGTGTCGTCAGGCTGACGATGTTGGCTCCAAATGATCCCGTCACTAAGCGGGCGATTGTTGGTAACCGAAGATACAAACCACTCGCTGTTGTTCACTTGCACGAACCCGATGGCGAGAGCCTGCCGAGACGCGCCGTGCACGCACAAGTGCGAGGAGTTCAGCTCGTCGTATAGCCGTGGCAAACTCTTCACGTGCGCTGTCATGCACGCCTTTGCCTCCAGCGCGACCAGTACCGCACCTACGGGCGCGACGCGAAATGTCGGCAATCCGTGCAGTAAATCGCGCTCGTCCTCGGTAAGGATAATGCCGTACCGGCCCACGAGATCCGCGAATGTTCCGGCACGGCGCGCCGGCGGCGAAGCCGGCCTGGCGATGACGAGGTCGAGGTTCTTCCTGCGGTTGGTGGCAAAGTCAGTCATCTCGTGGTTGAGCCCGAGCACGACCTTGCCAGCCACGACGTGATCCTGGAGGCGAGCGGAGTTCAGGAGCAAATCGAACGCGACGCCCCAACACCCCACCTTCGAGTGACGATCGGACCGCGAGTTGTACTGCCAGTGGTTGCCCCACTTGTCGGGTTCCCGATTCGGTACGGAAAGGAACCTCGCCAGGATTTCGGGACCCTTCACGCTTTCAGGTTACTTACGAACCCCGTCACACTCGGGGACCTAGTCAGGCGGAGAGCTCGCCGATCGTCGGATCGGTCAGCTCCACGTGCTCAAGAGTCGCTTCCCGGAAACCAGGATGACCGCCGAGTCGTGTCGGTTCGAGGCGTCGCCAAAAGCCACGTGCGCCCTTGTGGGAGAGCGGTTGTGCGCCTTCCAAGTCCACCGTCTCGGCGAGATGGCGATAGGGTGCGAGTCGCGGGTACTCGGAGGCCTCGACTCGCCAGACGCGTCGGCTCTCGCCCCAGGCCGCGTTCGGCCAGGAGCCCTCTCCCGACCACGGTTCGTCGGCGAGGGAATAGGGTTCGGGCGATGTAAGTCGGTCGCCGACCCATTCGGCCACTCCCACTGTTACGGCATTCCCCACAAGCTTCCACCGTGGACCGTTGCGGCGGCCTTCATCGGCTGGCGCGGTCCAACCGCGATCGAAGCCCTGCAACTCCTCCGCGTCTTCCACCGATGGCATGACAAGACGACGACCAGGTTCGGCGTTGGGCACCCAGATCCCCGGAGGCGACGGAATGCCAATCGTCGAACCACCCTTCAGCGTCGGCACCGCATCCTGCGCCCAACCCAGTCCACCTCTACCCTCGGTCCAGTAGAACCCGAAGGCGTCGGACTTGTATCTAGTCGCGGACGGTTCGCCGGCATCGTCCGCGAAGAGAACCGTCCGCGGGTCCTCCGTCGGCGACGCGAGCAGGATTACTCGGCGGCGACGTTGGGCGACGCCCGTGAATCTTGAGTCGACGACCCGATAGGCCCACCTGTAACCGAGCCTTGTCAACTCGTCGACGACGAAGCGCATGGCCCGACCGCGGTCGAGCGCGAGCATGTTCTGAACATTCTCGACTAGTAGCCACGTCACGGGCCGTCCACGGGAGCTTCGACGAGCGAGCAACTCGAAAACGTGAGTGACAAGCCCAGATTGCTCTCCGTCGATTCCGGCCGTCCGACCCGCTTGGGACAGATCCGTGCATGGGAATCCAGCCGCCACAAGGTTCACCGTCTCCGGAAGCTCGCGCAGGGTCCGGACGTCCGGGGCGATTTCTGCATCGAAGCGCGTCGAGAGAACCGCCTGCGCCGCCTTCCAGCTCTCACAGAGTAGATCCGTCGAAATGTCGAGGTCGGACCGGTGCAGTCCGAGTTCGATGCCCCCGATGCCGGCGAACAACCCGGCAGCCCGAATACTCGGGTTGCCGGATTTGCGGTTTCGGCGAACCATCGCTTGCACCTTACTCTGCGGCTGCCCGAAGTGTCATGTATGTAGTTCTAGCCCGAGGCTGTTCGATGCACCCCAGCGGACGAGGGCACGACCAGGCTCGCGGCCACCCGGAAAACCTCCCCTCATGGCGAGATTGTTAGAGTGCGGAACGACTCGCACACTCGCTTTCGCCTGGAGTTGAGACCGTAAAGTATGGCCGGAACCTCTGCTGACCTGATACTTCAGGCCCCCGAGCCGCACAAGCGCCGCTCGATGCAGGCTCAGAGAGAAAGGGATACCGGGCCGGAGCTTTCTCTACGGCGAGCACTTCACGGACGCGGTCTGCGGTACCGCGTGCATCGAAAGGTTCAACCCGGGCTGCGCCGTGAGGTCGACGTAGTGTTCGTGCGCGCCCGTGTTGCCGTCTTTGTCGACGGCTGCTTCTGGCATTGCTGTCCTGTGCACGGTTCGTCACCAACTCGCAATGCTGCCTGGTGGCGGAGGAAGCTGGATCTGAACAAGGAACGGGACGAGGACACCGATCGGCGACTTCGCGAGTCGGGCTGGGAGGTAATCCGCGTTTGGGAGCACGAAGTAGCGACGGAGGCTGCGGATCGGATCGAAGACGTTGTTCGTCGCCGCGCCGGCCGGGATGGATAGGTCACGGTATTGGGCCACCCTCGCAACTAGGGTGATTCGTGGTGTTCCGGTTCATCGATCTCTTCGCGGGTGCTGGTGGACTCGCTCTCGGACTGCACAGGGTGGGGGGTCGCTCTCTGCTCGCGGTCGAGATAAATCACGAGTGCGTGGAGACTTACAGAAGCAACTTCCCGGGGACCGAGGTACTCGAGGAGGACGTACGGACGGTCGAGTGGAATGGCCTGGTGGCCGACGTGGTCGTGGGCGGACCGCCCTGTCAGGGCTTCTCCTCGCTCGGGCACCGACGGGACGATGACCCTCGGAATGACCTGACCCTTGAGATGCTGCGCTGCGTGGCTGTCGTACAACCTCAAGCGGTGGTCATCGAGAACGTGCCCCGCTTTCTCAGGTCAGACCAGTGCGAGGAGCTCAACACACGCTTACGGGACCTCGGGTATGGCGTTCGCTCCGGCGTCGTCAACTGCATGGATTTCGGGGTTCCCCAGCGCCGGTCCCGTGCACTGCTAGTGGCCGCGGCACGCGGTCTTCCGCTCCCCTGGCCACGGCAGACTCACGGCGGGCCCGGGCAGCCACGGCATCGCACCGTGGCGGACGCGTTTTCGCGTCTTTCGATAGAGCCCGACGGACGCAACCGTCACGACAGTAAGAACATGAGCGATACGTACAGGGATCGATTCCGGTCCATCAGGGAGGGGGGCTCTCGGCGTCAACTCCCCCCCGACCTGGTGCTGCCGTGCTGGCGCGAAGCCGCGGGCCATCACGACGTACTCGGGCGGCTTGAGTGGCACAAACCCGCGACTACCATTCGCACGGAGTTCTTCCGCCCGGAGAAGGGACGGTTCCTTCATCCGGCCGCGGATCGTCCGATTACGGCGCGCGAGGCTGCGCGACTTCAATCCTTCCCCGATTCGTTCGTATTCCCGGACGGCCACACTCTCTACAGTCTCGGTCGACAGATTGGGAACGCGGTGCCGCCCCTGCTCGGCGAGGCGCTGGGTAGAGCCCTCGTCAATACGCTTGAGTACGCAGAGTCGGCTACGGCCACTGCGTCGTAGCAGGAGAAACTCATGGCGGAGCTCTTCGAGATCGGACCTGCGGCCAACGACGGAGAGCGGGAAGTGCTGCGCGTGCTGCGAGATGGCCTGGGGGCCCAGTGGACCGTCGTCGCGAACTTCGAGATTGGCCAAGGTGCACGAACCTACGAATGCGACGCCCTCGTTGCGGGTCCGAACGGTTGGGCTTACCTGGTGGAGACCAAGGCATGGACGGGTCGGATTCGCGGCAACGACCAGGAGTGGGAGCTTCCGTCGCTCGTCGGTGGAGCACCGTCCTATCGTCCCAATCCGCTCAACCTGACCACACAAAAGAGCCGAATCCTCAAGGATCTTCTGGTCCGTGAGGATCCGATCCTCAAGGGACTGTTCGTGCAACCCCTCGTCGTGCTTGTCTCGCGCGGACCCTTGGACCTCGAGGGAAAGTGTGCCCTTTCGACGGTGCTCGTCGACTCCCTTGTCGAACGAGTTATGGAGGATCCAAGGTCTTTCGTTCCGAAGTCGGCCGCCGCCCTCTCGCCGGACACACCGAGACAGATCGCCGATGCGCTGCGCCGGACGACGAGGCCAATCGCACCACCGACACGATTGGGATCGTGGGAGTTGCAGGAACTGCTCGACGAGGGCGCAGGCGGCGCGTGGGAGGTATGGAGCGCCATTCCCGCAGCTACCGGAGCCGGCGCGACACCTCTGCGGCTCAAGCGTTACCGAATAGACCCGCTGCTTACCGGTGATCTTGCAGACGGTCAGCGCAGGCGCGTGCGCCGTGACCTCGACGCTCTCGGACGCCTGGCGGGCGTGGGAGGCGCCGTGCCGCTGGTCGGTGGTGTTGAGGAACACGACGCCGAGTTCATCGTCGTCACGCCGTGGCCCGAAGGTGAGTCGCTCGCGTCGATATTGGCCCGCGGACCGCTGTCGGAGGAGGATGCCGAGGCCGTCTTCCTCTCGCTCGTCCGCTCCGTCGCATCGGTGCACCGTGCCGGAGTCATCCACAGAAACCTGAGTCCTCGCTGCGCTCACCTTCTCCGAGACGGCCGCGTCGTACTGACCGACTTCGACTATGCCCGGCTGCCGGATGCAGTCGCGGGCTTTACGGAGCTCGTGCGCGATGAACTTGAAGGGGAGTACTTAGCGCCCGAGGTCAGGGCTGACCCATCGGCAGTCTGCAAGGCATCAGACGTCTGGTCGCTTGGACGAATCGGCCTAGAGCTGTTCGGTGCCAGCATCACCGACATAAGCCGTGTTCCCGAGCGGTGGCACTCGGCCCTGCTTGGCGCCATTGCGGAGATCCCAGACGAGCGGACCGAGGACGCCGATCTCATGCGGGTCCAGCTCGAGTCGCCGCCCTCCCCGGCAACCCTGCTGTCGGAACTACAGCCGAACGACGTTCTCGACGAGCGCTTCGTCGTGCGTGCTCACCCGATAGGTGAAGGGGGACTATCGCGTGTCTATCGCGTCTTCGACACCGTCACGGGCCGAGACTACGCGGCGAAATTCGTCCGTTCCCAATTCGAGGGCGAAATTGATCCAGCTGCGGAGTTTGTTCTGTTGAGGGACCTGCCCCCTCACCCATATTTGGTCAGGCCGGAACTCCCGATTCGGATCTCGAGTGTCAAGCGAGACAGCTCAAGGCTTGAGCTCAAGGCCGTTTTCCTTCCCACGCTTTGGATCGATGGCACGAGCCTCGACAGGTTGATCACGGAACACGTGCCCTCGGCACGTGTTCTCGAACTCGGATTGGAAGTTGCCGCGGGACTGGATCACCTGCATTCGCACGGGATTATCCATCGGGATCTCAAGCCACAGAATATTTTGCTGAATCCCGACGATGGGACACCCCGAATTGTTGATTTCAACGTCTCGCAGTCCGAAGATCAGTCCACCAACACGGTTACCGGGACTCCGCGATATCGCGCGCCGGATCTCCCCGCGGCGGGCTGGGGCCGCGACGCCGACGTCTATGGCCTCGCTGTCACGCTCACCGAACTTCTCGCGGCAAGACCCCTCGACCCGAGCGAGCTCCGGGAGTGGATTGCGACGAACGATACCGAAGCATTCGTACGGTCATCGCTACTTCGCGCTGTTCTCACCAAGGCGACCGCCCCGTCAAGAGTGGATCGCTATGACTCTGCTGCTCTATTCGCCGACGATCTCCGGCGGGCGCTAGACCAACTCAGGACTACGTCAAGGCCCACTTCGGACGCGTTTCAGCCTGCACCCGAGGATGAGCCTCGGGAGAACTGGAACCCGTACCTCGTACAGCTGACGAGTCTCTTCTCGCAGAGCCGTACATCGAATTCCGGTACGCGCGGACTTGACGATTTCTCGCGGTGGGCGTACGTAAACACACAGATCGATCGCGACCTTTACCTGCGGATTGTCTCCGGGGCTCTCCGGCTCGTACTCATCACGGGAAACGCCGGCGACGGCAAGACGGCGTTCATCCAGATGGTCGAGGCCCGGCTCGAGCGTGACGAAGGTGCAAAGGTCGAGCGCCGACTGGCGGGCAACGGGATCGTTGCGAAGGTCGGGCCTCAACGCTTCGAGACGAACTGGGACGGTTCGCAGGATGAGGGTGACCGAACGAACGACGCCGTTCTGCGTGAGTTTTTCCTGCCTTTTGCCGGTGCCGCCCCCGAGCCACCGGCCAGCAACACGCGCATTATCGCTATCAACGAGGGGCGGCTACTCGACTTTCTGGCGACTCACCGCGACGAGCTTCCGTGGTTGGATCGGGTGCTGGGACAGCTCCTCGCCGGCGCGACCGAGGATCTCCCGGACTGGCTCGCCATAGTCAACCTGAGCCTTCGAGCCCTGACCCTGCCGGGCAACGACGAGGGCTCCGTAACTGCGAGACTGCTCGCGAAATTTGGCGATCCCCGACTTTGGACTCCTTGTTCGAACTGCCGCGCGCAGAGCGATTGCTACGCGTACGCAAACTCGCGGGTGCTAGCGGACCCAATACTCGGCCCCCGAACAGCAGAACGGGTTCGTCAGACACTTGACGTTGTGCGCATGCGACGTCGCCTGCACATCACGATGCGAGACCTGCGGTCCGCGTTGGCGTTCGTCGTGGCCGGCAACCGCACTTGTGACGAGATCGTCAACCTTGTCGACTCGGGCGAGACGAAGCCCCTTCTCGCCGGACATGTGTACAACGCCTTGTTTGCCGCAAGCTCTGCCGCGGGCCCGGACGCGTACGGGGACGACGCCTTCAACGATCGGCTCTTGCAGGAGGTCGGCCTTCTCGACGTAGCTCGTACCGCCGATCCAGACGACGACGCTCGGCTGTGGTTACTCGGCACAGCTGGAGTGAGGTCGGACCCACCCGGCCTGGTCCGAAACGACCGCGTTCTCCTCGACGAACTGCGTACCCGGCTGCCCCTCGACGGCACCGAATTACGTAAGCCGGTCGTCAGGGATGAGGTCCGTTTCCTTCACGCATCGCTGCGCCGAAAGCTTTTTCTGGAGCGGGAAGACCCAGACTGGTTAGCAATGTTGCCGTTCTCGCGCCTAGCTCAGTTCATGCGCCAACTCCGGGCGCCCGACTCGGAGAGCAGTTCACAGGATCGTGATGAGCTCGGGTATGCCATCTCCGCGAGCGAAGGGCTCCAGGCTGGCGACTTTCGCGACTACGTCGCGGTGCGTCTCGCTCAGGAGGGCGACGGGAGTGATCGCAGCTTTGTCACTCACGAAGTATCGCAATTCTCGCTTGAACCCGTGAACATGCGCGCTCTCGCGAGGTTCGTCGAGTACCAACCGGACCTGCTTGTGCTGCGCCACAAACATCGTGCAGATGTCCTCCTCGAAATCGATGTCGACCTTTACGAGTCGCTCGCGCGAATAGGCGCGGGATTCACCCCGAGTCGCGAGGAGTTGCGAGGCGCGTGGCTCAACCTCCGTATCTTCAAGGAACATCTGGCGAGCATGCCGTCCGAGTCCCTCCTGTTGATTCGCGGTGGCGGCGACGCCTATCGGATTGCGCGTGTTACCGAAGGCGGTGCGATTCAGGTGCACAGGGTTCGGTTATGAGACTCGGCTCGCCACACAAGGACTGGAGGCTCGATCTCATCTCCGTGATGGACGTGCGGGCGGTCGGACTGGATCAGCTCCTGACAAATCTCTGGCTCCGTGTCGAGCATGACAACCGACCGTGGCGGAAGAGGGGAAGCGGCGCTCAACGCGTCGTCGAGCTCGCTCACCAGATGGAACGGCGCGGTAATGACGGATTTCGCGATTTCGTCGACGAGCCCGGGGTAGCGGAGGCTTGGCTCCGGGCCGACCTCCTGCGAGTATTCAAGCGAGCACCAGAGGAGTTCTCGGTGGCGAGACCGCTTCACTCGCTCGCGGCTCGCGTCAGGAATCCGAGGCGCGACGACGATTCCAATGCTTCGTCCGTCATCTACGGCTGGTTGGAGCACTGCGGACAGGATCTTCTCCCCGTACTGAAGCAGTTCATTGACCCCTCCCGCGAGGCCGAGGAACTGGATCTCGCCTCTCTTGGGCTCGCCCTTCTGGGGGAGGACCAGGAACCGGACGTCACGGTCGGCGAACCCCGACCCGCGCCGGCGCCAACCTGCTACGGCGAAGCCGCAACGTACGTCGCGGATTTGCGGCGTCTGTTGGCCTACCAGGGACAGATGCCCCGATCGGTGCTCGTCGAGCACATCGCAAGGCTCACTGGCTTGCACCTGGGGATCCATTATTTGCGACTCTTCCGCATAGTCGTGGATGTGGAACAGAGGCAAGGCGCACGCCGTACGTGTGAATCGTGTTCGGACCAGCGCGTGCCCGATGGTCCGTGTCCATACCGTCTTGAACTCTTCGTCGACTGTGGAGAAGACGCCCGCTCCGGAACGGCGAAGGTCGCCGAGGAGTCATGGGCAATGCAGGAGGACTTTCTCGCGCGATATGTTCGCGCGCACCTCGCTCTCAAGAAGCTGAGTGAGGTCGCCGAGCGAGTGAGTCCACGCAACAAGGTGTTGCCTGTCGCCACGCTCGAGGACGTGGCGGCGATCGAGCGCCTTGCCCGGCGTGAGCGAATGGAGGAGGTCTTCGGTGACCGCATCGATGATCTTCTTCGGCAGGCGAAAGACGACGACGAGCAGCGAATTCAATCCCTGATTGACGAATACAAGCAGCTCGGTCTCTCCAGCTTTAGGACCTACGTGGGTATCCTGGCCCAACTGTCCGAGCGCCGTTGGTGGAACTATCACCGCCAACTCCTCGACTATCTCTTTCTCAAGAACACAAGCCAGGGCTTCCTTCGACAACCGTTGGGCGGCCGAAGACGACGACGAGCAGGCATGACGGCCGGGCTTCTCGAGACCCTTGTTCTAGTCGCGGTCGTCACTCCGACTGACCGCGGCTTCGAGACGCGACCCATGCGAGTCGACCAGTTTCTCGACTGGTTGGAGCTTCGCTATGACTTGCTCATTGCCAAACCGTTGCCCGAGAGCGCGAGTGATCCGGTGGCGGTGTCCATCGCGAGCGACAACGCCGACCGATTTCGACGACGACTACGCGAGACAGGCCTGTACGTGGACCTCTCCGACGCCTTTCTGGCCCAGACGATCAGGCCCCGTATTCACCTGAGGGGCGGCGTGTGACTCCCGACGAGGCAGCCATTGAGGAGATCGCCCGCCTAGTAGTCGAGCTCCTAGACGATCGCACGGCCGGCCACTGCGTCCGAGTTTCGGATTTGCCGTTTCGACTCGCCGACGGCGCCTGCGCTCGCGCGTCTCGGATGGTGCAATCGCCCGATGTTGTGTGCCTCGTTACTCCGACACCAACGCATCCGTGGCATGCCGAGCCAACAAAGGTCGTGGAGTTCCGCAATGCGTTCGAGCGAGGCGAGTCGACGGGGCGGCTCGTGATCTTCATACCGGCGGGACAGCGAGTCGCGGCGGAAGACAGCTTCGGCCGTACGACATTCGAGGTCGTCTCCTTCACAGACGTTTTTCGGAGCGTCGTGGATCGTCTCCTCGACGAGGTTGAGCGAAAGGATCCGGACATCGCCGCGCTTGCGTCCGAGGTGATAGAGGCCGTCAAGAGCGAGAACACATCGGGCCTGGATGACCGGAAAGTCGCGGCGTTTCTCGCCTCTCTCGCGGCCACACCGACAAGAGAGAACCTCGGCGCATCGCTCCCGTCGCTCGGTCTCATTCCCGACGTAGAGCTTGCCGACCTGAACGCGACGGAGCGTAAGCGACGCTTGTTCATGAATGAGCGTCAGGTGACCCTGTTGACCGAACTGGCGCCACCGGCCGAGCGCGTAAGAAAGATCCCCCTCGATCCGGCCAACCGCGAGGAGCGCGAGATCCTGAGGACCTTACTCGAGGCAGTTTCGGATGGCACCGTCGACCGCTTTCAGATTGCGGAGCGACTGAGTCAGGAAGGGGTCCGTGATCGGGTGGACTTTGGCCGCTGGCGGCTGGAACTTGTGTCTGTCGTCATCGACGAACTCTCGATTGCCGGTCTGATTGGTGACTTCGAGACATCCTCGGAGCCGGTCGTGACGAAGCCACACGCGTCAATCGGCGTGAAACTTCGGTGTCGTCCGGCGGCGACGAGCATCGCGGGGCTGGAGCAGTTGCATCTTGAAGTAGTGCGGCTGGGGAGCTCGGGCGATGAACTGATCGAGACCGGCAGCGACGCAGTGAAGAAGAAACGATCGCTGCCGCGCACCACCACACCGCAGTGGCGGATGCGGGTGGCGATCGGAGACCGCGACGGAGGCCTTGAGGAAGGTCTGTATCGCTTTCGTATTCGAGCCCTGGACGCCGAAGGATTCGAGCTAAAGAGCGATGTCAGCGAGGTCTTCCGTGTCGGTGATGTCGCGGACGAGGAGGCGCCCGCCGAGATCGTTCCGAGCATTGAGGTCGCGATGGCGGCGGCAACGGCCATTGGTGCCGTGGGTCACCTGGCCTCGCCGAAAGTCACCGCGAGTGTTCCGCCGGGTACGGCCGGACGTAAGGCAATCTCGATCGCTATTCGATTCGAGGAAGTCTCACGAGTGTGGGAACTCCGGGTCCCCTCGCTGCTAGCCCGGCTCGAGGCTTGGACGATCGAGGACCCCGACTCCCTCGGTCGGTACCGACTCACCGTCGATTCGAACGATATCGAGGGTCCGGTGGCCTCCGAGGCGGAAATAGACGAAGGATTCTTGCGAGCCCGTCGTGCCCTGTTCGGACAACTCAAGTCGTCGCAGTTCGAGATCAGCGGCATCGAATTCGGCCCCTCCGTGGTGACCGCGGACTTGGTCAAACTCGGCGACGCCGTCGCCAACTACGTTGCGGCGTGGAAGTCTGCTTTGGAGGGCGCGACGACGGAGTCTGCACGTGTCGCGTTGCTGAGCGTCGACCAGGTGTTGATCCAAGGAGATCGTCAGGTTCCTGATCTCCGGCTTCTTGGGCCGACCCACCCGCTTCGGCTTGGGTGGTTGGCCCGATATCGACAGGTGGTCGGACAATGGCTGCTGGGAGCATCCGCACTCGCGGAAGACGAGACCCACGACCTATACGGATGGCTGAGACAGCTGCCACCCCCCGACTTGCCCCGAGTCGTTCTCGCCGAGCGTCGTCCAATGAGGTACCTCGACCCGCTCGACTTCGTGTGGGGACTCTGGGGGCCCGCCAATGTCACAGACGTTGAAGCCCTCGCGGACCGCATCCGCCGTTGGCTCGGTTTCGGCCGAGCCGCCATAGGTCCCGTTCGTGTCGAGGATGTGGTCGAGCGCGTTCGTCGATATCTCACATCCCATCCGTATGTAGACAAGCTCATCGTGAACTTCGTCCAACCGGGCGCAGCTTCCCTCGTCCTAGACCTGTTGTTAGCGCTTCAGCAGGACCCCTCCATGGCGTCGCTGCGATACGTCGTTCGGCTCTTTGCATCGGGCCGCGACATAGGTGATCTCGGTCGTGCCCTCGATGAGTTCATGGCGGATCCTGAAGCCGCACGCTCCGTCAACCGCGATGCCGCGGACGCGTTCCTCGCGTCTGGCGAGGACCTCCTGACGCCGAAACTGACGTATAGCAAGCACGGGATCGATACCCTGCTTCGGACGCCAGAGGCCTTCCCGGCGCATCTGACTTTCTTCCTGGATTGGTTCTCGCTTCGCATTGTGCCTGCTCCTCAGGTGCCGGATCGCCGCTCCGCGTACGCGGCTGGCCTGCTCCTCGATCCGGTAGTCGTATTCCGATCCGGCGACGAACAGGCGAGCCCGCAGTGGGACGAGCAGGTGGCTCTCGGTGAGCAGAACGACGCGCTCCTCGACGCCTATTCTGCCGCTCAGAGAGCCACAGCTACCGTGCTGGGTGCGGAGGGTGATGAGGATGTTCCTACTACTCGCCTCGACCTAGATCGCGTAAGTCGGACGATCCTCGATGTCGTGCACCGGTCGTCAGACTGGGTCGTAATAATCGATCCAGTCTTCACCGATGCCTTCCTGGACGAGCCGACTGGCGACGAGGAACTGAAACGGTACCTTATCGACTACGTCGCTCCGAACCTTATTGGCGGAAGTCGTCACATCCTCGTCTCGAGCCGTTTACGCGAAGAAGTGCGCTCTCTGCTCCGCCCAGCCGCCGCTCGATACGGGCTGCAGATACCCGAGGACCAGGAGGATCTGCTATTCGCGGGGCTGCAATCGCTAGGTTCGGGCCTCGCCCTCAGGCTCCTCAACGACCGTAACAGAGCTACAGAGGCGCTGAGCCTGGCTCTTGCCTCGCTCTATCTCGCGGATCACGGGGTTCTCCGTCATGCGATCGCCATTCCGTTAGACCTACATCAAGAGCTGTTTCGCGAGCCCAGACACAGACGCCCCACGGAGTTGGGCCTGCAGCGTACCGACCTCGCAATAGTGCAGATCGATCCCGAGCGTCGGCACTTCGGACTACACCTGGTGGAAGTCAAGGCGCGAGCCAGCCTTCCCGCCTCCGTTCCGACGGAACTCGCAGACCACATAAGCGAACAGCTGGACAACTCGCTCGAAGTGATTCGCGACCGCCTATTCGGTGCCAACCTGACCGATCGCAGAAACTCTCTCGTCGCGGCGCTGCACGTCCGCCGGTTGACCCAGGTAATGACCCGTTACCTCGACCGGGCCCTTCGCTTCGGGTATCTCGATGCGGACCTCGGAGGTCGCATTCGCGCTTTCCTCACCACGCTGGATCGCTCGTACACCATCGCGTTCCGCAAGCAGGCGCTCCTGTTCGAGCTGGAAGGCGAAGGCGGCCCGGGCGAGCGCGTACGCGATGTGGAACTTAATCGGATCGGCCGGCCCGAGATCATGTCGCTGCTCGAACGGTCGGCAACCCCGCTCGAGACTCGTCACGCGCAGACCCCCCTCGAGCACGTAGAGACCGTGCTCGGGGGGCGGGGCGAAGGGCCGCCCGACGTGACCGTCGAATCGGTGGATACCCCGGTGGAGGTCCCGACGCAGCAATCAGCTCATGAAGACTTAGCCCCGGTGCCGGCTGCAAGCCCGAGCGAAGATGAAGGTCCCGATCCGGATGACGTCCAGTTGCTCGGGATGGCAGTTCGCAGTCGCCAGTTCGGTATCGTCGGTTCGCTCATTGAAACCGGGGAGCGCGTCGCGATCGACGTCGACGGAACGAACGTTGTGTCTGTATTCGGGGTGCAGGGTTCCGGGAAGAGCTACACCGTCGGCACGATCATCGAGGCCTCCCTGTTGCGCGACCCGCAACTCAATCGTCTACCAAGCCCGCTCGCCGTAGTCGTGTTTCATTACTCAACGGATCAGAGCTACGCGCCCGAATACGCGTCCATGGCGTACCCGAACGACGATCCCGAAGCAATCGCACAGCTCGGTGCGAACTACGGAGCGGAGCCTCACCGGCTCCCCGACGTCGCGTTGTTGGTGCCCGAGGCCGTCCAGGAGCGCCGTGCCGCCGAGTTCAGCGACCTCCCCGTTCACAAGCTGATGCTTGCGCCGCAGGAGCTCACGCTCAACGACTGGAAGCTGCTCATGGGCATCGAGGGCGGCGATCAGATGTACAGCAAGTCAATGACCATGATCCTGCGAAGGATTCGGGGGTCGATCACGCTGGACGCGCTCCGTTCGGAGGTCGAGCACAGCTCCATGAGCGCGGCGCAGAAGAATATTGCCCTCACCCGACTTACGTTCACAGAGGCGTTTGTGTCGGACGACGGCGGTGTGTCGCATCATGTGGTCCCGGGAAGACTGCTTATCGTTGACCTCCGAGACGAACTCATCGAACAGGACGAAGCCCTCGCGCTCTTCATGGTTCTGCTCAACCGATTCGCCCAGGTCGACACGTCGGAAGGACGCTCATTCAATAAACTTATAGTGTTCGACGAGGCACACAAGTACATGAACGATGCCCGACTGACGACGGCCATCGTGGCGACGATCCGCGAGATGCGTCATCGAGGAACAAGTGTCGTGATCGCTTCCCAGAACCCTCCGTCGGTGCCGCGTGAAGTTATCGAGCTCTCCCAGGTCGTGTTTGCCCATGAGTTCTCAAGTCCGACCTGGCTGGACCACATCAAGAAGGTGAAGACCGCGTTCTCGGACTTGGTACCCTCGAATCTCGCGCGCCTTTCCCCGGGTCAGGCTTACGTTTGGACGTCCGGCAACGACAGGTTCCGCAAGCCGCAGCGGATGGTGATTCGACCGCGAACCACGCGTCATGGCGGTGCGACTCGTCGTGCCACGGAGTAGCGGGGGATCCCCAACTCCGCTCGGCCTCGCCGGCAAACCTCTTCTTCCGGCGTCGCTACGTGCGCTATGGGCTGGTGAACGGATCCCGCCAACCGTGCTCAGCCGCGCAGGCGCGCCCGAAGGACTCTGCTACGACCAGCTGACCGCGGAGGTCCACGACCGGATCAAGCGTGTTAACACACTCGTCGACCACGTTGTGGTGCTCATGCAGTTCCGGCAGAAGGCCATAGCGCGCGCGCCGGTCTTCCAAGACGTCGACCCGGCGACCAGTGTGCTCGAACTGGAGTTGAGCCCATGGACTCACAACGCACTGGTACGCCGCGGCGCCTTGTTACTTCAGGGCGCAAACCTGCGCTCGCTGACTTGGGGACAGCTGTTGTCAATTACGGGTGTGGGCGCGCGATCGGCGCTTGAGTTCGCCATAGCAGTGGAGAGCGCAGGGCCGCGACCAAGAGCGTTCAGCTCAGGCAGGGGCGATTCCTGCAGTGATGATGTGCTGAGGAAGCTCCGGCGCTACACACGCTCGACATGGGCCCGGGGCCTCACTCTCAACGATCCGCGTCTCGGGTCCTTCGCACGTCGCGGCCGTCAAACGGTGGCAGAGGCAATCGAGGTCGCCCTTAGTGCTGCGGAGCGGGGCAACCTCCGGGAGGCTGAGCGGCTCGTAGCGGTCGTCCATCGTCTCGTTGATATCGGCGAGGAGATCGAGGCCGAAGGCTTGGAGCTCCAGCTGACGAAGCTCATTGGGTGTCTCTCGGACACCAAGGGCGATCGCCTAAGGGGGCTCGCGGCGCGGATGGGGCTCGCGGGGCGGCGGTTGACGCTTCGAGCGGCTGGTGAGGTCGCCGGAATCTCAGGTGCTCGAGTTCAGCAGCTGGAAACTAAGTTGATGGATAGAGCGAGACGGTCTCGATACCTCTATCTGCCTGCAGTCGACGCGACGGTGCGTTCGTTAAGTAGCGCGTCGCCGATTCGTGTCGAAGACGCCGGAAGTCATCTGACTTCTCAAGGGATAAGTCGCGGCAGGCTTGACGTTGACCTATTCGTTCGCGTGTGGCTGCCGACGCTCGGTCGGAGCGGACTCGAGCTTGTCGAGTATGGGGGGAGCGACTGGATCATCCGTCCCGAGCTCGGCACAGCTGAGCATCAGTTGGCGGAAGCGGGCTACTTCGCCTCCGAGACCGACCGGCAGATCCGCACCGTCGCGGGTCGCCTTTGCCGTTCCGTCGGAGTTGCAAGCCTTCACTGGGTGGCCGAAGATCTTCAACTAGGGTCCGACGTTGAAACAATTCGTGGTATTCGGCGCGTGATCAAGCAGGCCAACGCGTTTGAGTTCCTCAACCGCACCTGGTTCTGGGATCCGTCAGTTCCTCCCGGTTTTAACCGCCTGGACAACACTGTTCGAAAGGTCCTGTGTGTATCGCCGACCGTTGCGCTCGCGGAACTCGTCGACGCGCTCGACCGTGTGTACCGCCAGGGTCGGCTACCCCGACTCCCGCCAGCCGAGATAGTTGCGCTGTTTCTAGCCGCCCACTCCTCGTTCAGCTTCGCGGACGGACAAGTGACGGCGCAAACCCCGTTTGACGCCGACAGCGAACTCGGACAGACCGAGCGAATATTCGTGGAGGTTCTTTCCTCCGTGCCGGGCGGCGTGCTCGATCGCGAGGCACTTCGACGAGCGTGCGTTGATCGCGGCATGAATGTCGCGACCTTCAGTCAGTACACGAGCTTCAGTCCAATTCTCACTCAGCCCGGTCGAAACGTCTGGGCCTTGCGCGGTAGAAGTGTCGACGAGTCGGCAGTTCAGCGCCTCGGTGCCACTCGGAAGCGACGGCGTCGCAGTGCGACGGCGACTCGCACAGCGGACGGCCAGCTCGTTGTGACTTGGATGATTACTGGCCCCGAGAGCAGCGTATTCGTCATCCCGATTGCCGAAAGACACGGATATGTCAACCGCGACTACACGGCGTCGGGCGCGGACGGGACAACAGTCGGCACCATTCATGTGGACGAGGATGGCATGAGCTGGGGGTATGGCCCTTTCGTCCGGATCACGAATGCCGCGAGAGGCGACCGTATCATCGCCTCGTTTGATCGTCGAGGCCGAACCGTTTCGCTTGAGATCGAGCGCGGAGCTGATCGCCCCTGGGTTGGCGACCTCGGGAATTGTTTTCTGCACGACGAGAGTTGGGCTCTCCGACTATATGTCGATGACGACCTTCTGTCGGGTGCCTCCTGGAGGATCCCGCTTTCGTTGGCAGATGCAATAGGCATTCCACAGGGCAACATTCGTGTCCCCTGGCGAGACGACGAAACGACAGTCATCGCTCTCGATCGAGACGACGGTGCCTGCACAGGTTCCTCACTCAAGGCAGTCCTCCGGGCCATCGAAGCACGAAGGGACGACCGCGTGTTTCTTGACCTCGACCCCAACTGGTTTGACGTTAGGCGCCGTGGTCCGGCCAAGGTCGACGGAGATCCACTGCACGAGCTTCTCTCGTCGGCGGGCGTTGAGTCGCCGGCAGAGTCGAGTGAACAGACCTGGAACGCCCTCTGCCGAGCCCTCGGAGGGTCTTCGGCTGGCGGGCGAGAGGAAGTGGAGGAGCGTCTAAGACAGCGGGGCGACCAGGTTGGGATCGGACTGCTCCAGCGTTCACGGTCAGTGCCAGCCGCACACGTCGACGACTGGCCCAGGGCATGGGAGTTGCTCGCGGAGCTGGATAACGATACGTCGAGCTTCTCCATCCGAAACGGCGCCGGTGCCGTGCGTAGAGCGGTTGGCGTTTCCGCTCCAAGCGCCGTTGTTGCTTCGGGTGTCATTGTCGATAACCGCGGAATTGTTTGGGTCGACGACGGGAGACCAAATGCCTCACCTTTCACTCTGACGAGCCTGGACGGCGTCACGCCATCAGCAACTGACGCGGCGTGGATCCGTTGGGCTCGAGCCGAACATTACGCGCGGCGGTCGTCACTGAGTGGAAACACGTGGCTGATTAAGCCGAACGGAGGCCAGTGGATAGTCGACGGGGATGTATTTCCCGACCTTCGAGACGCGTTGGAAGCAGTGACCCCTGTCAAGTCTGAACCGGTTCCTCCGACTTTAGCGGAGAGCGCGCCCTATCCGAGTAACGCCTTCGCCTTCAGAATGATCGTGCGCGGACTGCTGCGAAACGGGCTGACAACGCTCCGGTCGGACGCGGACTGGGGCTTCACAGCCGAGTTCGACGACGGTCGCCTCACGCACGGCGTCGGGCTCACTGATCTCGCTTTTTAGCCGATGTCGA
>Ga0371490_1000146_pt1 | contig 69557 bp, 57 predicted proteins | sample MB2SIPfraction_FD_207959 | JGI IMG/M metagenome (GOLD analysis project Ga0371490, IMG submission 207959) | Lab enriched peat soil microbial communities from McLean, Ithaca, NY, United States - MB28FN SIP fraction | ecosystem: Environmental > Terrestrial > Soil > Wetlands > Peat | place: USA... | reverse complement strand
CGGCTTCGATCGCCGTGGCGCTGAGCTGCAATGCCTGCGCATCTTCAATCGTCGGTTGTACCGGTGTTGTGTCGGATAGTGCCTCGGCCTGGCGGGCCAGGGCATAAGCGATGGCGGCATCGCCGTTTTCGGGCAGGGCGGTGGCCAGATAGAGTGTGTCGAAGTCTAGCCGTGCAGCGGGGTTGAACAGGCGCGATAGCAACGAGCCAGGGCGTTCGAGTTTCTTGCAGAAGGCACGGTAGCGGCGCAGGAAGGCGACATCGTCCTGGTGACGCGTGCCGTCGATGCTGTAGCGCGGCAATGGCAGTCCTTGCTCGTCTGTCAACCAGACATGGGCGTTGTTGCGCTCGAAGGTGATGTCGGTCAGACGGATGCGTGGCGCCAAGGCCGCAGCGGGTACCTGATGACGGGCAAGAAGCTTGGCCAGCAGCGCGGTCATCGCCACCCCGCCTTGCGCATCGCGCCGGTCAAGCAGTTGCGCCCGGAATTCCTCGATGGCCAGACGATTCTGCTGCTGGCGGAAAAAGCTGTCCTGCTCGAGCGGCCGGCCGCGGTTAAAGCGCACATCGAGTGGCGTGTCGCCGCTCAGGTCGGACAGACAGAGGTCGGCGCGTCGGGTCAGCAGGGTTTGTGCGGCCAGGTCGGGGCGGTAGCGGCGCAGCAAGAAGTGCTGCGGTGTGTTTTCGGAAGGCCAAAGGTCTTGCTGCAGTCGCAGGGCGGCACGAAAGGCCGTGAGTCCGGCGAATTCGGCGTAGCCGTAGTTCGGATCCGCCAGGAAATAACGCCGCTGCCCGGCGTTGATCGATATGCCGAGCGCAACCGCGTGCGCTTCGGCGCTCAGTTCGTATGTCTGCGGCGGGTGATCGGCAGCCAGCAGGTCGGCCACGCCATCCGCTCCCTGCACGCCGGACAGCCAGTCGTGGACGAATTTTTCCCGTGCCGGGCGGAACGACCATTCGAGCAATCCGAGGCCGAATATCCGGGACGATGGATTGGCGGGGGAGGCGATGGCGGACTGCAGCCGCTGCAGATAACGCTCCAGGCGCGGTATCGCGGTGCCGCCTCCCGCGGCGTCGAGCCGCCATGTGGCGGCGATCTGTGCCGCGAGCCCTGCGCAGACACCCCGCTGCCGTCCGGCCGCTGCCAGATACTGGTTGTGTGCGATTTGACGGATATTGCTGCCGCCGAGCCGTTCGGCGGCTTGCTGCCAACCGTCTGCCATGTGTTGCTGCCGGGTGGCGAGCTGGTCGTTGATGCCTTGCAGCAATGCCCCTTGCTGGCGTATCGACAGGTGGGCGCACTCCAGCGCGAAGTAATGTTGCAGCTCCTCCAGGGTGGCGTCGGCAAGCCTGAGTGCGGCAAGCCCGGCCGCCGAATCTTGCCTGCCGGCCAGAAACTCCTGCCGTTCCGTCTTGCCGCCGAATGCCGATAGCCGTAACAGCAGCGCGTCCTTTTCGCGGCTGTAGAGGCGTTGTTCCTGCTCGCGCAGTCGCTGGCTGAAGGTGCTGATACTCGACTGCGGCGAGGCCGGCTGCGAGCTCCAGCGCGAGGCTGCCAGCGAGCCGGTGAGCGAGGTCGATCTGGACGGATGGCTGTCGGGTGTCGAGTTTGGCGGCCGGGGTGTTATTGGCTCCATCGCCTGGTAGGCAATCAGTGCGGCGCACAGCGCATCAAGCGTCTGGTAGCGGGTCTGGTTGACGAGAGGCCAGTGCGGCATTTCGATGTAATACCAGCTGCTTTCCTGGTGGATCGTCGTGGTCTTCAGCTGATAATTCGACGAGCGATGCCACAATTGCGTCTGACCGTTGTCCGGATCGCGGCGGATCAGGAACATGCCTGGCCGCAGCAGTCGGGCGGCGATTTCGACCGGACTGATATGCGTTGTCAGCCAGTGGCTGGCCAGGTCGTTGCTGGAGCTGGAGGACGCGAACTCTTGCTGCTGCGAACCGAACAGCGAGTCGCTTTCGTGCGAGGGGAGCTGCCAGTCGGGTGCGTTATCCGGTCCGGAACGGACCTCGCGTTCGTTTTCTTCCCGGTGTAGCCGCAGTTTTTGCTGTATGGCCCGGCAGAGCTGATTGACGGCGGAAAATCGTATCAGGTGGAGTCCGGATGATTGCCATTCCGGTTTGTCGAGATAGAACTGGCCCTGCGTTTGCATAATGGGCAGCACCTCCGTCGCGTGGCCGGAGCGGTGCAGCCATAACTGCAGCTTGCCGCTGTCGCGATCGATGAGGATGGCGAAGCTGTCGGTTTGCATGGGCTGTCCCTGCGCGGTGCCGAGACTGATGCGTGCGAGCTGTGGTTCGTTGTAGAGCAGGTAGTCGCCCTGCAGCCAGGTACGCTGATGGGCGGAGATGCCGTGGGGGTCGAAGTGACCGGCATCCAGCTTGATGCGGGCGGGTGGGCGGTCCAGCGCACGGTTGAGCGCCATCAGCCCTATGGTGCGGGTCAGTTCCGCCAGACCCGGTACGCCACGGGCGGCATTGATGTGCAGATTGCCGACCAGTGCGATCCATTTGCCGGCGCCCGGCGCCAGCTGATGCTGGCGGATCACCTTGTCGGCGTAGTAGTTCATCGCCTGCTGCCTCGCGTCGATACCGAGGTCATGGACGAAATAACTGGCATAACAGTCGAGTGCAACGACACGGATACCCTGGCGCTTGGCCGCTTCAATCAGGGTCGTGAAGCGGTAGGGACTGCCCTGCGGCAGATGGTGCCCGCGCTCGCACCGTTGCAGATAGCCGAGCAAGGTCGCCGACATCGGTACCTCGGCCGGCGCCTGCAGGTAGGCGTCGAGCTGAGGCTGATGCGCCTCGGTCAGCAGATGTTCCATATAGAGGGTACGGACGCCCAAGGCATGCAGTTGCGGCAGACTTTCGATGATCAGCTGCTTGCTGCTGGTGTCGCTATGCATTTCGCCGACGAGCAAGCCCTCGCTGCGCGCATAGAACGACGCCAGGGTCTGCGCGACCGGTTCTCCCGGGATAATCGGCAGGATGTCGGGGCGCGCCCGCGGTCCGCTCCGCGCCGTGAGACTCTGCATGGCGTCGGCGATCAGTTGCTCGCGCAACCGGAAAAAATGGTGGAGGGCCGCCTGCTCGGTTTCGTTGCCTGACACGTTGTGATAGTTGCGGTCGAGACCGTGCCAGATATTCGACAACCTGCCGATGATGTCGCGCTGCCCCAGCGAGATCTGATAGTCCTGATAGGGTTTGTCTGCGGTGGTGTCGACGGGCGACGGGCCGGCGGGTGGATCGAGATCTTCGTTGGCGGCCCGTGGCGGGAAATCGGGTTTGGGGGTGTGCATCGGTTCGGACTCCTCAATGGGGTGGGGCACTGCCCACGCCGCTCGCAAGCGGGCAGGAACGAGTCCGCGAAACTAATGCAAAAGTACTGGTTTGTAAATTTATGTGAATTCATTGATAAATTACGATTGATAATCGGGTGCCGTTGCGACGGGGCCTGCAAACGATGCCGCACCGGGTATTTGCCGGCTGTTCAGCCGTGCCCTGCCGCAGGCAGCTAGGAAATGGCTGTGCATACATGGGATGTTTAATACTGGTTTGACGGGAATATTTACAGTGCAACTAAGGAAATTTCCCATTCCATGCCGATCAGATCCGGCTCGGGTGCCACAAGAATGGCTTTTCAGGGTTAGAATGGAACGCCGCAGCATCACTCCGTTGCTGCGGACCAACCATGGAGCCTTGCTGCACCCGAGGTGCAGCCCGACCGATACAGATTTTCTACAAAGGACAGATCCGATGACCCAGGCAGTGACGCGCGACACCTTCGACCAGGTAATGGTACCGACCTTCAATCCGGCTGCTTTTATTCCGGTGCGAGGTAGCGGTTCGCGCGTATGGGATCAGGAAGGCCGAGAGTACATCGATCTGGCCGGCGGCATCGCCGTCAATGCCCTCGGGCACTGCCATCCGGAACTGGTCGAGGCGCTGACCACGCAAGCGCAGCAGGTCTGGCATGTCTCCAATGTCTTTACCAACGAGCCGGTGCTGCGGCTCGCGCGCCTGCTGACCTCGCTGACCTTCGCCGACCGGGCCTTCTTCTGCAATTCCGGCGCCGAAGCCAATGAGGCAGCGCTCAAGCTTGCCCGACGCGTGGCGGTTGACCGCCACGGCGCCGGCAAAAGCCGCATCGTCGCCTGCCGCAACAGCTTTCATGGCCGCACGCTGTTCACCGTGACGGCCGGAGGCCAGTCGAAGTACAGCGAGGGATTCGGCCCGCTGCCGGCCGGCATCTGCCACGTGCCGTACAACGATGTCGCCGCGCTCGAACGGGTGATGGGTGACGATGTGTGCGCGGTGCTGATCGAACCGATCCAGGGGGAAGGTGGGGTGATCCCGGCCGAGGCGCAGTTCGTCGAGCGGGCGCGGGCGCTGTGTGACCGTCATCACGCCCTGCTGGTTTTCGATGAGGTGCAGACGGGTGTCGGCCGCACTGGCTCCTTGTACGCTTACATGGATTACAACATCGAGCCGGATGTGCTGACGTCGGCCAAGTCGCTCGGTGGCGGCTTCCCGATCGGCGCGATGCTGACGCGTGCCGATCTCGCCGCGCATTTCCCGCCCGGCACCCACGGCTCCACCTACGGCGGTAATCCGCTCGCCTGCGCAGTGGCCCTGCGTGTGGTCGAGATTATCAGCCGGCCGGAAGTGCTGGCCGGCGTTGCCGCGCGGCATGCCCGCCTCAAGGCGGGGCTCGAGCAGCTGGATGAACGGCACGGCATTTTCGAAACCGTGCGCGGCAAGGGCCTGCTGTTGGGCGCCGTGCTCAACGGCGCGCTGGCCGGCAAGGCGCGCGACGTGCTGTCGGCCGCCGAACGGGAAGGGCTGATGCTGTTGCAGGCCGGACCGGACGTGCTGCGCTTTGCGCCATCGCTGGTGATAGAAGAACAGGATATCGACGAGGGGCTTGCGCGGCTCGACCGCGCGCTGGCAAGCCTGCTCTGAACGATTCGACGAGCCGCCTGACCGACGGCGGCGCATTACGGCAAGACGCCCGGCAACGCCGGGCATGATTGATTCCCCGGGAGCGGATTCATGCTTACAGTTCGACCTGTCCGTACCGCAGATCTGCCGGTGATTGAACGCCTGGCGTACGAGAGCGGCATCGGCGTCACCAGCCTTCCCGCCGATCGTGACCGGCTTTTCGAGCGCATCCAGCGCTCGAATTCATCATTCGAGCATGAGGCGACTGCGGGCGCCGGCTACGAATACTACGCTTTTGTCCTGGTCAACGATGGCCAGGTGGTGGGCACGGCGGCTGTCGCTGCGGCGGCTGGTTTCGACGAACCGTTCTACAGCTATCGCAACGAAATCTTCGTCCATGCCTCGCGCGCTCTGCAGGTGCATAACCGTGTGCATGTGCTGAGCCTGTGCCACGATCTGACCGGCATGGTGCAGCTGTGCGGCTTTTACGTCGATCCGCAGTTCATCCAGCTCGGCGCCGAGCTGCTGTCGCGTGCGCGTTTGCTGTTCATCGCCGGCCAGCGGCTGCGCTTCGGCCGGCGCATCATCGCCGAAATGCAGGGGCTGCGCGACGAATCCGGTCAGGCGCCGTTCTGGAGTGCGCTCGGGCGCATCTTCTTCGATATGGATTTCCCCCAGGTCGAGCAGGCGTTCATTACCCACAGCAAATCGTTCATCGCCGAGTTGATGCCGAACTATCCGATCTATGTGCCGCTGCTGCCCGATGAAGCGCAGGATGCGATCAGTCAGGTGCATCCTGATTCGGAACGCACCTGCCAGATCCTGTCGCGCGAGGGATTCGAGATGGACGACTATATCGACATCTTCGACGGCGGGGCGGTGCTGACTGCCGACGTCGACCGGCTGCATACGCTGCAACACTCGCGGCTCCACCGCGTCGAGACGACCATGACCCTGCCATCCGGCGCCAAGCAGCGACTGGTCGGCAACGAGCGTTGCGCGACCTTTGCCGCCGGACTCGTGTCCTGTGTGCTCGGCGACGGCGTCGTCGTGCTCGACACTGACAGCGCCGAGGCGCTGGGCGTGAAGGGCGGTGCCTGGGTGCGGGTCACCGAATTGCAGCTCGGTTAAGGCTACGGCCGGTGCGCGGCGCGTGCCGGGGCGGAATTCGCAATAGAGGGAGAATGGCGCATATGATGATCATCAGACCAATTGCGCGCGAAGATCTCGACAGTTTCATCAATCTGGCCCGTGTCGCCGGTGTGGGCATGACTTCGTTGCCGGCCGATGAGGCCTGTCTGTCCGAGCGTATCGAACGTTCGGTCAAGTCATTTGACGGCGAGCTGCCGATCGAGGCGCAGGGTTATATCTTCGTACTCGAAGACAGCCGCGACGGCTCGATTGCCGGGACCTGCGCGCTCGAAGCGGCAGTCGGCCTCATCGACCCATGGTACAACTACCGCATCGGCACCGTGGTGCACGCCTCGCGCGAGCTTGGCGTCTACAAGCGTCACGATGCGCTGTTCCTGTCCAACGACCATACCGGCTACAGCGAGTTGTGCACCTTGTTCCTCCATCCGGGCTACCGCGGCAACAAAAACGGTTCGCTGCTCTCCAAGAGCCGCATGCTGTTCATGGCGCAGTTCCCCGAGCTTTTCAGCGAAGTGGTGGTGGCCGAAATGCGCGGGGTGTCGGACGAGAATGGCCGGTCGCCGTTCTGGGAGGGGCTGGGCCGACAGTTTTTCTCGATGGATTTCTCTCGTGCCGACTACCTGACCGGTGTTGGCCAGAAGACCTTCGTTGCCGAGTTGATGCCGAAGCATCCGATCTATACCGAGCTGTTGCCGGAGGACGCGCGTGCAGTGATGCGCGAGACGCATCCGGACACGAGACCGGCGCTGTCCATTCTCGAGTCGGAGGGCTTCCGCTGCGAAGGCTATGTCGATATCTTCGATGGCGGTCCGACCGTGCAAGCCTATACGCGCCAGATCCGCGCCGTGCGCGAAAGCCGGCTGCTGCCGGTCACCCTGATCGAGACAGCGGTGAGCGACGAAGCGCCGCGTCATCTGGTGTGCAATACCGAGTTCGCCGACTTCCGTCTTTTGATGACGCGGGCAGCACCGATCGACACGATCGGTCTGACAGTGGCCCAGGCGGCTGCGCTGGGGGTCGGCGAGGGCGACAAGGTGCGATGCGTCACTTTGTTGCCTGCCAAGCCGTTTTAAACGGTGGTGTTGCTGGATAGCTGCACTTTCATATTCAATATGTAATGTTTTATGCCCCATTTTGGAACATGAACATGGTATGGCCGGGGTGTTGGACACCGAACAGGTGTTGATGTCTGCTGCATAAATATGCAAATTGAGGGCCGCGATACTGTCGCGGCCTTTTGCTTTCTTATTCTGTATTTTGTATACAAACGAATTGATACATGTTCTTGTTTCCAATCGTCTTTCGTTTGTGATCGTAACGATGGTGCGAAAGCGAATTCCAATGGAGAAAATGTTCGTAAAGCACCAAGAATGCGCAATTTTGCGCCCATTAAAAAAACCGTTTATCAGTGCCCCGTGATGGACAAAACATGCGCACACAATTGGTGCGATTGTGTGAAAAGTATATAAAAATCAAATAATTGCGATTTGAAAAAATGCTTAATAAAAAAGGGGTGTTTAACCAATTGTTAAGATTGACAGTGTGTCGGGGGCGCACGCATAATCCGAACCACTGTCGGACAGAAGACAAAATAACTGACACGATGCGGCACGGCTTGCTCCACAGGCAGAAGAGAGTACGGACAACGGGATAATAAACATCCGACTCGCACATTCTGTTTGCGGACCAAGCCGGGAGGATTCTCCTCAAGCCGTCAGGAAAAATAGAATAAGGAGATCTCCCTCGTGGACATTTTTCTGCAACAGATCCTCAACGGACTGGTCCTGGGCAGCATCTATGCGCTGATTGCCCTCGGCTACACCATGGTGTACGGGATCATGGGCCTGATCAACTTCGCTCATGGCGAAGTGGTGATGTTCGGCGCCATGGTCACGATCACCGTCATCAGTACCCTGACCGGAGCGGGCGTGTCGCTGCCCGGGCCGGTATTGGTGCTGATCGGCCTGCTGGTCGCGATTCCGGCCTGTATGCTGCTCGGCTTCGTCATCGAGCGGGTCGCCTACCGTCCTTTGCGCGGTGCGCCGCGGCTTGCGCCGCTGATCACCGCCATCGGCCTGTCGATCGTGCTGCAGCAGACCGCCATTCTCATCTGGGGTCGGAACTACATTCCGTTCCCGCCCATCCTCAATCATGACGTCATCAATATCTTCGGCGCGAGCATCACCAAGCTGCAGATCGTCATCATTGTCCTGTGTCTGGCCATCATGGCCGGCCTGCTGCTGATGGTCGAAAAGACCAAGCTCGGCCGTGCGATGCGCGCCACCAGTCAAAACCCCGCCGTGGCGAGCCTGATGGGCGTCAACGTCAACAGCATCATTTCCGCCACCTTCGTGCTCGGCTCCGGGCTCGGTGCGATTGCGGGCGTGATGGTCGCGACCAACTACGACCAGGCTCACTACTACATGGGTTACATGATCGGCATGAAGGCCTTTACCGCTGCAGTGCTCGGCGGGATCGGCAATCTGGGCGGTGCGGTGGCCGGCGGCATTCTGCTCGGAATTATCGAGAGCCTGGGGGCCGGCTATATCGGCGACCTGACCGGCGGTTTCCTTGGTAGTAATTACCAGGACATCTTCGCCTTCATCGTGCTGATCATGGTGCTGATTTTCCGCCCGAGCGGTCTGCTGGGCGAAAAAGCCGCCGACCGCGCCTGATTGGGGAGACCGAGAACAATGAATATGTCTGTCAATCGCAAGCTTGGTCTGTTCATCGCCGCCGCGGTGGTGATGGCCGTGCTGCCGTTCGTCGTCGGCAACTATCTGGGCAACTCCTGGGTACGGATCATCGACTTCACCCTGCTCTATGTAATGCTGGCGCTGGGGCTCAATATCGTAGTCGGTTTCGCCGGGCTGCTCGACATGGGCTTCATCGCCTTCTACGCCGTCGGCGCCTACACCTATGCGCTGCTCAGTTCGCCGCACTTCGGCCTGCATCTGCCGTTCTACGTGACAATCCCGCTGGGCGCGATCTGCGCCGCCTGCTTCGGGTTGTTGCTCGGTACCCCGGTGCTGCGGCTCAAGGGTGATTATCTCGCCATCGTCACGCTCGGTTTCGGGGAGATCATCCGCATCTTCATGAACAACCTCAACCAGCCGGTGAACATCACCAACGGTCCGCAGGGCATCAATCTGGTCGATCCGATCAAGATCGCCGGCGTGCCGCTCGGCGAGCCGCTGCAGATCGGCGGCCTGACGTTGCCGCCGGTCTACCTGCACTATTACGTATTCCTGGTGCTGGCGGTGCTGGTTGTCATCATGGCGAGCCGTCTGCAGCATTCGCGCATCGGCCGCGCCTGGGTGGCGCTGCGCGAGGATGACATCGCCGCTGCGGCGATGGGGATCAACATCCGCAATATCAAGTTGCTGGCCTTTGCCCTCGGCGCGCTGTCCGGCGGTGTTGCCGGCGGCCTGTTCGCCTCCTTCCAGGGCTTTATCTCACCGGAATCCTTCGGTCTGATGGAGTCGATCATGATTCTCGCCATGGTGGTGCTGGGCGGCATGGGGCACATCCCCGGCGTGGTGCTCGGCGCAGTTGTGCTGACGGTGGCGCCGGAATTCCTGCGCGACGTGATCGGCCCGTTGCAGATGGATACCTTCGGCCGCATGATCATCGACCCCGAGAACGCCCGGCAACTGCTGTTCGGTCTCGCTCTGGTGGTGATGATGCTGGTACGCCCGGCCGGGATCTGGCCGTCCAAGCGCCGCAAGGCAGAATTTTCCGATGCCAAGGCGGCGGCCCGGGCGCAGAAGGGATAAATCATGGCAGAAGCATTGCTCAAGATCGAAGGGATCAACAAACGGTTTGGCGGCCTGCAGGCGCTCAGCGATGTCAGCCTCGCCATCGAGGCGGGCAGCGTCTACGGTCTGATCGGTCCGAACGGCGCCGGCAAGACCACGTTGTTCAATGTGCTGACCGGTCTTTATATGCCGGATGAGGGCAGTTTCACCTTCGCCGGTCACAATCTGTTCCGCGCCAAGCCGCACAAGGTGGTTGCCGCCGGTATCGCCCGTACCTTCCAGAACATCCGCCTGTTCGGCGAAATGTCCACGCTGGAAAACGTCATGGTCGGCCGGCACATCAAGAGTCGCGCCGGCGCGCTCGGCGCCGTGCTGCGCGATCCGCGCACCCGTGCCGAAGAAAAGGCCATCGAGGAGAAGGCCTGGGAGCTGCTCGATTATGTCGGCATTACCGATGTCGCGCACGAGCGGGCGCATAATCTTTCCTATGGTCACCAGCGCCGGTTGGAAATCGCCCGCGCACTCGCTACCGAGCCCCGTCTGCTGGCGCTCGACGAGCCGGCCGCCGGCATGAACCCGCGCGAGACCGAAGACCTCAAGCATCTGATGAGCAAGATCCGCAGCGGCGGTGTGACCATCCTGCTCATCGAACACGACGTGAAACTGGTGATGGGTCTGTGCGACCACATCGCCGTGCTCGACTATGGCAAGAAAATCGCCGAAGGCGTGCCCGAAGCGGTGCGCAAGGATCCGAAGGTGATCGAGGCCTACCTGGGGGTGGCACACGAATGAGTCTGTTGAACGTTAAAAACCTGCAAGTGGCCTACGGCGGCATTCAGGCCGTGCGCGGCATCGATCTGCAGATCGAGGAGGGCGAGCTTGTCACGCTCATCGGCGCCAACGGCGCCGGCAAGACCACCACGCTCAAGACACTTGTCGGCATGGTGAAGAAGAGCGGCGGCAGCATCGAGTTCGACGGCAAGGACAGCGCCGGCATCCATGCGCACGATTTCGTTCGTCATGGCCTGGTCATGGTCCCCGAAGGACGCGGCATATTCGGCAAGCTCACGGTGGAAGAAAACCTGCTGATGGGCGCGTTCTCGCGCAACGACAAGGCGCAGATCCAGGATGAGCTCGTGCGTATCTACGACCTGTTCCCGCGTCTGAAGGAACGGCAGAAGCAACTGGCCGGCACCTTGTCCGGCGGCGAGCAGCAAATGGTGGCGATGGGGCGCGCGATGCTGTCGCGGCCGAAGCTGCTGCTGCTGGACGAGCCGTCGATGGGGCTTGCGCCGATCATCGTGCAGAAAATCTTTGAAATCATCCAGATGGTAGCCGCGGAAGGGGTGACCATGCTGCTCGTCGAACAGAACGCCCGGCTCGCGCTCGAGGTCAGTCAGCGCGGCTACGTGATGGAGAGCGGCAAGATCACCATCGGCGGCGATGCGTCCGCACTGCTCGACGACGAGCGCGTGCGCAACGCCTATCTGGGCGAATGAGCAACAGCAAGGCAACATGAGCGCAACTTTAAGCCCCGTCATCCTGATTCATCAGGCTGTCGGGGTTTTTTTCCTGCCCCCTCTGTGTTTTATCTGGCTGATCCTGCTTGGGCTCGTTCTGCGCCGGCGCGCACTCATCTGGGCCGGCATCGCGCTCGCCTATGCACTGTCGCTGCCACTCGTCTCCGTCTGGCTCGCCCGGCCGCTCGAGCCGCCTGTCGCGCGTCTGGCCGATGTCGCGCACGTCGACGCCATCGTGGTGCTTGGCGGCGGGCGAGGATTCGCGCCGGAATTCGGCGATGAGGAACTGATGCCGCTCAGTCTGGTGCGCATCCGTTACGCGGCGCTGCTGGCGCGTGCGACCGACCGGCCGTTATTGGTGTCGGGCGGCTCGCCGACCGGGCACGAAGCGGAAGCGAACGTGATGGCGCGCACCTTGGTGCGCGATTACCGCATCGCACCGCGTTGGGTCGAGCCGGCGTCCGACACGACCGAAGAAAATGCCAGCCGCAGTTGGGCGATTCTGCATCCTGCCGGCGTACGGCGCATCGCGCTTGTTTCCAGTGCCGCGCACCTGCGCCGCGCGACGCTGCTATTCCGTCGCGCCGGCTTTGACGTGCTGCCGGCGCCGACCGGCTTTGTCGACATGGAAGATCATTGGCTGTTGCGCCTGACACCGAGTGGCCAGGCCTTGCAGCAGAGCTGGTTCGCACTGCACGAATGGCTGGGTTTGCTATGGCTCGATTTGCATCCGGGGCATGGCGGCAGCTAGCATGTCTGTCTCGATAATCCGGGAGACAAGATCATGCAGGTTGGCGCAATCATCATTGGTGACGAACTTCTTTCCGGCAAGCGCAGTGACAAGCACCTGGCTGCCCTGATCCGCATTCTGGCCGCGCGAGGCATGAAACTGTCCTGGGCCGAATATCTCGGCGACGATCCCGAACGCATTACTGCGACGCTGGCGCGTGCCTTTGCCGGAAGCGAGCTGGTGTTCAGCTTTGGCGGCATCGGCGCGACGCCGGACGATCATACCCGTGCCTGTGCGGCGCGAGCCGGCGGTGTGCCGCTCGTGCTGCACCCCGAAGCACAGGCATTGATCGAGGCGCGCTTTGGCGACGAGGCCTATCCGCATCGCATCCAGATGGGCTATTTCCCGCGTGGTGCGGCAATCATCCCCAATCCGGTCAATCAGATCGCCGGTTTTTCCTTCGGCGATGTGCATTTTGTGCCGGGCTTTCCCGCCATGGCCTGGCCGATGATCGAGTCGGTGCTGGACAGCCGCTATCGTCATCTGTTCAGCACTGCGCCGGATGTCGATCGCACGCTGATTGCGCTCGAGGCGCGCGAGGGTGACCTGATCCCGCTGATGGAAGATTTTGTCGTCCGTTACCCGCAACTCAAGCTGTCGAGTCTGCCGAGCTTCGGTAACGATCGCATCGCCGTCATGCACATCGAATTCGGCTTCTGCGGTCCGCAGGCGCTGGCCGAGGTTGCGCTGGCGGAATTTGCCGCCGCGTTGAAGGCGCGCGGCTATGCACTTGCCGATTCAAGCCAAGACTGATAGATTGATGCCATGACTTATCTGAATCGACAATTCTCATCGTGGTGGTGGCTCGACTGATCGAGCGGCCATCGTATTGTCGAAAAACAGCCGCTCGGAAGTTTCGAGCGGCTTTTTCATGCCTGTCTTTCGCCGCCCCGAGCCTCCGAGCGCACCCACTCACGGAGCGAAAGCATGCAGACAGACCGATACCGGACGCGCGGCGGCATCAACGTCGAACGTCAAACCCTCGAATGTCCCTATCTTGACGCCGGCGCTGCGCTGGTCGATTGCCTGAGCCGGCAGCGCGGCGTCTATTTCTCGTCCAGTTTCGAATTTCCCGGCCGCTATACCCGCTGGGATATGGGTTTTAGCGATCCGCCGCTGGTGCTGACTTCGCGCGGGCGCCAGTTTGCCGTCGAGGCGCTCAATGAGCGCGGCCGGCAATTGCTGCCGGCCATCGCCGCAGCGCTTGGCGGTGTGACGGCGCTGACCGGCTTGCTGCAGCGCGATGATCGTATCGAGGGCGTGGTGCACGAGAGTGTGGGCGACTTCAGCGAAGAGGAGCGCAGCCGCCAGCCATCGATGTTTACGGTGGTGCGTTGCCTGCTCGATCTGTTCGGCAGCGACGCCGATGACACGCTCGGTCTGTATGGCGCCTTCGGCTACGATCTGGTGTTCCAGTTCGAGCCGATGCAGTTGGCGAGACCTCGTGCCGACGACCAGCGCGACCTGGTGCTCTATCTGCCTGACGAGGTGTTGCTGGTCGATCATATGCGCCATCGCGCCCGGCTCCTGCGCTACGACATGGAGGTGGATGGACGGCGCACGCACGATCTGCCTCGCGACGGTGCCGCCGCACCTTACCGGAGTGGAAGTGATGCACGCGAAGGTTGCGACCATGCGCCGGGTGAATATGCCGCCCAGGTCGAGCGGGCGCGCGAAGCCTTTGCGCGCGGTGACATGTTCGAAGTGGTGCTCAGTCAGCTGTTTACAACTGCGTGTGCCGACGAGCCGGCTGAAGTGTTTCGCCGTCTGCGGCAGAGCAATCCTGCTCCGTATGGGGCGCTGATGAATCTGGGTGAGGGCGAGTTTCTGGTGGTCGCCTCGCCGGAAATGTTTGTGCGGGTCGAAGGGTGGAGGATCGAAACCTGTCCGATCAGCGGCACCATCGCCCGTGGCCGCGACGCGCTCGAGGATGCTGCCCGGGTGCGCGAGCTGCTCAATTCGACCAAGGACGAATCCGAACTCACCATGTGCACCGACGTCGATCGCAACGACAAGGCGCGCGTCTGCGAAGCCGGCAGCGTACGCGTCATTGGCCGGCGCCAGATCGAAATGTACTCGCGGCTGATCCATACCGTCGACCACGTGGAAGGCATGCTCCGGCCCGAGTTCGATGCGCTCGACGGTTTTCTCAGTCATGCCTGGGCGGTGACGGTGACCGGTGCGCCCAAGCGCTCGGCCATTGCCTTTGTCGAGCGTTATGAGCACTCGCCGCGCCGCTGGTATGGCGGTGCAATCGGCCGGCTCACCTTCGACGGCAATATGAATACGGGTCTGACGTTGCGGGCCGTGCGCATGAAGGATGGCGTGGCGGAAGTCCGTGCCGGCGCCACCTTGCTCTACGATAGCGATCCGGCGCTGGAAGACGCCGAATGCAAACTCAAGGCCTCGGCGCAGCGCGCGGTGCTGCGTCCGCAAGCCGTGGTCGAGACGGCGGTCGTGCCGATCGAGCGACGTCCGGGCGATGGCTGCGAGGTGCTGCTGATCGATCACGAAGACTCGTTTGTCCATACGCTCGCCGGTTATCTGCGCGCTGCCGGGGCCTCGGTCACCACCTTGCGTGCGCCGCTTGCCCGCGCCCGACTGCAGGAGGGGCTGTCGCCCGATCTGGTCTTGCTGTCGCCCGGGCCTGGACGACCGGATAATTTCGCCATGCGGCACACCTTGCAATTGCTGCTGCAGCTGCGGCTGCCGGTGTTTGGTGTCTGTCTCGGTCTGCAGGGGATTGCCGAGTTCTTCGGCGGCACGCTCGGCCAGCTGGCAGTGCCGGTGCATGGCAAGCCATCGACGGTGATCAATCGTGGTGGGCGACTGTTTGCCTCGCTGCCGGAGCATTTCGATGTCGGTCGCTACCATTCCCTGTTTGCCGAGCGGGGTACGTTGCCGGACTGCCTGACGGTGAGTGCAGAAACTGCCGACGGTTTGATCATGGGTCTGGAGCACAAGACCCTGCCGGTTGCTGCAGTGCAATTTCATCCCGAGTCGATCATGACGCTCGGTGTGGGCGAGCAACTGGTTGCGGCGGTATTGCAGGGCTTGAGCGGGAAGTGATGTGGGCTGCGGGCGGCATCCGCCCGTGCTTGCCGAAAAGGGAAAAGCCGGCTAAAAAGCCGGCTTTTCGAATTTTTGGTGGAGATAAGCGGGATCGAACCGCTGACCTCTTGCATGCCATGCAAGCGCTCTCCCAGCTGAGCTATACCCCCACGTGCTGGATTCCTCCGGCTGCGTCCTGCGCCGCCGTCAGAGCAACGAACTATACCGATGTGAATAAATCATGTCAAGCTGACATGCCAAAAAACGCTATCGGCGGAAAGCGGCACGGCTGTTGTGCGCTAATTACAGTAAAATCCGTCCACTCGATAGGTAATTGGACGTCCGCTATGATTCTCGTAACAGGTGGCGCCGGATTCATCGGCGCCAACTTCGTACTCGAATGGCTCTCCGACTCGCAAGAGCCGGTCCTCAATCTCGACAAACTGACCTACGCCGGCAATCTGGAAAATCTGGCCTCGCTCGACGGCGACGCACGCCACCGCTTCGTGCGCGGCGATATCGGCGACAGCGAATGCGTCAGCCGCCTGCTTGCCGAGCATCGGCCGCGTGCAGTGATCAATTTTGCCGCCGAGTCGCATGTCGACCGCTCGATCCACGGACCGGAAGCGTTTGTCGAAACCAATGTGCTCGGCACCTGCCGTCTGCTCGAGTCGGTGCGTGATTACTGGCAGACTCTTGCCGGCTCCGAGCGCGACGCGTTCCGTTTTCTGCATGTTTCGACCGACGAAGTCTACGGCAGCCTTGCTCCGGATGAGGCGCCGTTTCACGAAACCCGTCGCTACGAACCCAACAGCCCGTACTCGGCCTCCAAGGCAGCCAGCGATCATCTGGTGCGCGCCTGGCACCATACCTATGGCCTGCCGGTGCTGACCACCAACTGCTCGAACAACTATGGTCCGTTTCATTTTCCGGAAAAGCTCATTCCGCTCGTCATTCTCAACGCCCTGGCCGGCGAGTCTTTGCCGATCTACGGCGATGGTCGCCAGGTTCGCGACTGGCTCTTCGTGCGAGACCATTGCCGTGCCATCCGTCGCGTGCTCGAAGCGGGCCGAGCGGGAGAAACCTACAACGTCGGCGGCTGGAACGAGAAAGCCAATATCGATGTCGTCGAAACCATCTGCAGCACGCTCGACCGTCTCCGTCCGCGTGCCGATGGGCGACGCTATGGCGAGCAGATCCGTTTTGTCACCGATCGGCCGGGACACGATCGCCGCTACGCGATCGATGCCCGCAAGATCGAGTCCGAGCTCGGCTGGAAACCGCAGGAAACCTTCGAAAGCGGCATAGAGAAAACAGTGCGCTGGTATCTGGACAATCCCGCCTGGAGCGAACATATCCGTTCTGGCGTCTACCGCGAATGGCTGGAGAAGCAATATGGCGCGTGAGCCCGTGCGGCTGATGCTGACCGGCGCCAATGGCCAGCTGGGCTTTGAACTGGTCCGCTCGCTGGCGGTGATCGGCGATGTTTGGGCGCTGGATCGCACGGCCTGTGATCTGGCCGATCCTGCCTCGGTCGAGGCCGCCGTGTCGCGCTGGCGGCCGCATATCATCGTCAACGCCGCTGCCTGGACCGCGGTCGACAAGGCGGAAAGCGAGCCGGAAGCCGCCAGCGCCGTCAATGCCGCCGCTCCCGGCCTGCTGGCCAGTCTTGCCGCCGATAGCGGCGCGCTGTTGGTGCATTACTCGACCGACTACGTATTCGACGGCAGCGGCATACGTCCCTGGCGCGAAGGCGATGCGACCGGACCGCTGTCCGTCTACGGGCAGAGCAAGCTTGCCGGCGAGCGGGCGATCGTCGCAGCCGGTGCCCGCCACCTGATTTTCCGTACCAGCTGGGTCTACGGCGCGCACGGTGCCAACTTCCTCAAGACGGTGCTGCGGCTGGCGCGCGAGCGTGATCGGCTTGCCATGGTGGCCGACCAGATCGGCGCCCCCACCGGTGCGGCGCTGATCGCCGATGTGACCGCCCAGGTGCTGGCGCAATACCTGCGCAGCCGGCGCGAGCAATTCGCCTATGGCACCTACCATCTGGCCGCCGCAGGCGAAACCAGCTGGCAGCAATATGCCCGCTTCGTCGTGGCCGAGGCGGGCGCGCTCGGTCAGTCGTTTGCGCTCAGCGCCGACGACATCGCGCCGATTGCGGCCAAGGACTATCCATTGCCGGCTCGCCGGCCGGCCAACTCGCGTCTCGATTGCAGCAAGCTGTGCGAGACTTTTGGCCTCCATTTGCCGGACTGGCGCGATGGTGTGCGCCAGCTACTGCGTCTGCTGTGCTGAAGCGGCACCGCCGGATGGCGGTGCAGGGCAGGGGAATAACGGCCTGGCGCGTGGCGCCGGCCGTTTTTTTTCAGACTTCCCGCCAGTGCAGCGCGCGGGCGATGAGGCGCAGCCCGGTCAGCACGGCGATGCCGATCAGGATGCCGGTGAAACGGGCCAGACCGGCTTCGGCGCTGGCGCCCGGCACCAGTACCACAAGAAAGGCCAGAGAAAACTGGGTGCCGACGTAGGCGAGTTCGCCCGACTCGTTTTCGATATGCCGGCCGACGGCAACGCCGAGCGCCACGGCGGCAAGAGTGAGCGGCAGATTGTGGCCAACCGTGGCGAGTGTCACCAGCGCGCTCGTCGCACCGAGCGCGCAGCCGACGAAACGGTGCACCACACGGCGCGGAATGGCTCCGCTCGGGGTCTGCAGCTTGGCCGGCGCCACCGTCATCACCGCCATCACCGTAATGGCGGCCTGGGCTGCGGCGTCGGTGCCCATCCAATGGGCGGCGAGCGGGATCCAGCCTGTGGCGAGCGCCGCCTGCAACGCATGTCGGCCGACCAGAGGATTCCAGCTGCACGGGACCGGCGTGCGCAACTGCAATGGCCGCGCCGGCACCCGGCGCCGCAGGGTGAGCGTCGACAGCGCGCTGACTGCGGCGCTGGCCGATATGCCGAAGAACACTTCCATCACGCGCACAAAGACGAAATGGTCGACGGATGCGGCGCCGGCGCCCAGGCTGTCTATCGTTACCATCGCGAACGTGATGCCGACAAACAGCCAGGCATAGGCGCGCCGCCCCAGCACCGACATATACAGGCAGACCAGCGTGACGGCGAACATCGCCGCGGCGAGCGGCAGGGGCTGCGCCGCGCCGAAGCGGACCGTCAGATAACCGAGCAGGGCGCCGAACAGCGTGCCGAGCATGCGCAGGCTCGCGCGGCGCAGGCATAAGCGCCATTGCGCGCGCGCCACCATATAGCCGCTGAAAGCCGCCCAGCCGGTATTGCCGCCCGGCAGCAAGCGCGCCAGCGCGATGGCGAGCAGCACCGACAGGATCACTTCCAATTGGTCGACCCGCTGCGGTCCGGCGCGAAACAGTCCGCTCAGGCCGCGGACGATTTCGGTCGGGATGCGCACCAGCTCGGCGATGCGCGACAGGTCAGCGGCTCGCATGGCAATGCAGGCGATCGTCAGGCTGCGACCGCGAAGCGCAAAGCCCGACCCGCTGACGGTCGGGCGTGGAAAACGGGTAATCCATCCTTGTCCTCATGCTTGATCGCCCGGAGGGGCGACAAAGGAAGCGGCGCGGCGACAGGGTTCGGGAAAGGCCCGTCGTCACACCGCTTCGGTAACGCGAGGCGCCATCTTACACCGGTCGGCCGGAATTCAGCAGCAGCACACTGAAAATGACGAAGGCCGCTCCGCCGCCACGGTTGAGCCAGCGGCCTGCCCCGGCTGTGCCAGCCAGCCAGCGCTGGCCATGACGGGCGCCACAGGCATAGCTGCCGTGCACCACGACCAGCAATAGGCAGAAGGTCAGCACCAGCAGCAGAAACTGCGGGAGATAGGGGTGGGAACGGTCGATGAATTGCGGCAGTACCGACAGAAAGAAGAACAGCGCATTGGGGTTGGAAAACTGCAACAGCCAGCCTTCTACGAACAGGGTGCGGCGGCGCTTGGCCGTCGCTGCCGACGCAGCGAGTTTCATCGTTGGTGCACGCCACAACCGCACGCCCAGATAAAGCAGGTAGGCGGCCCCGGCGATGCGGATTACATGGAAAGCGGTGGCCGATGCCGATAGCAGCGCCCCCAGGCTGGTGGCGGCGAGCGCCGCAACGCAGAACACGCCGCAGGCGAGACCGGCAATGCCGATCAGCGCCGGTCGCAAGCCGTATTGCAGTGCATTGGTCAACGATTTCAACACCCCCGGGCCGGGGCTGACGATGGTCAGGACGGCCATCAGCACAAAAACGGAATACAGGGCCAAGCAACGCTCCTCGGGCTTGAGCCGGCCGAAGCCGGACGGATGCGTCATTTTTCCCTGTGGTCATTGATAGGTAAAATATAAAATAAAGAAGGTAATGATATGCCGAACGGAATGAAAAAATGATCAACTTCCGCCTGATCCGCCATCTGTGGCTGTTTCTCGCCGTCGCCGAAGAACAGCATTTCGGTCGTGCCGCCAAGCGGCTCGGCATGACCCAGCCGCCGTTGACCGAGCAGATCCAGGTGCTGGAACAGGCGCTCAAGGTGCGGCTGTTCGATCGCTCGCGCCGCGGCGCGCAACTGACGCCGGCCGGTCGGGCAATCCTGCCCGCCGTACGCACTTTCGCCGATCAGCTCGAGCGGCTGGAGCTGGCCGTGCGCGAGGCGTGCCGCGGGCAGCGCGGGGTGCTCACCATCGGCGCCATCGCCACTGCGATGCTCGACGTGTTGCCGCCACTGATCGAATGGCTCAAGGCCGGTTATCCGGCGCTGACCGTGTCGGTGCGCGAAATCGATAGTGGCGAAGCGGCGGCGGCACTGGCTGCGGGGGAGATCGATCTGGCCTTCGTCCGCCTGGAGGGCGAGCTGGGGCGCGATCTGCGCGTGCTGCCACTACGCGAGGAAAGGTTGGCGGTGGCGTTGCCCAGCCGCCATCCGCTGGCGGCGTTGGCGGCGGTGCCGCTCATCCGCCTCTCCGACGAAGATTTCGTCATGTTCTCACGCCGTCTCAATCCGGTGTCGTTCGATACGCTGCTGGCCTGCTGCCGGGCGAGCGGCTTTGCGCCGCGCATCCTGCATGAGGCGCGCACCGTTGCGTCGCAAGTGGCCTTCGTCGCTTGCGGCCAGGGTGTGGCGCTGGTACCGCTGCCGCTTGAGCGGCTTGCACCGGAAAACGTGGTCGTGCGCCCGCTCGTAGGGGATGCGACCGTGGTGACCACGGCGCTGGTCTGGGATGGCGCCCGGGCAGGGCCGCTGGTCGAGGCCGTCGTCGCCCGCCTGGGCGGCGCAGACGCCTAGCCCCCTGTGCGGCGCCTTGTCAGGGCATGCCGTTACAGCCGTGCAGTCTGAAGCCGGGCCGTTCGCCGAGGCGGTCATAATAAGTGCGTACCGCCGGCAGTTCCGGCCGTGCGATCGGCACCGAAAACCAGCGATGGACCGCCAGCCCGACGACCAGATCGGCCAGCGTGAAGTGCGCTCCGGTCAGATACGGCCCGTTGCGTGCCAACTGCTCTTCGACGATGGTCATCAGGCGGTTCCAGGCGGCGGCGCCGGCCGCGATCGCCGCCTGACTGTAAGCCGGGTCGTTGCGCACCAGACCGTGAAACGGCGCGCGCCAGGCGCTGTTGAGCTCGGTCGCCTGCCAGTCCATCCACTGTTCGACCCGCGCGCGCTCGCGCGGCGCCGTCGGCAACAGATCGTCGCGCTGTTCGCGGCCGGCGAGATAGCGGCAAATGGTGTTCGATTCCCACAGCACGAAATCGTCGTCGCACAGCACCGGCACCAGGCCGTTCGGGTTGAGTGCGCGAAACTCGGCCGTGTCGGTCGGGGCAAAACCGCGGCCGTACGGCAGCTGTTCCAGCTGAAGGTCCAGCTCTTCGGCGAGCCATAGCACCTTGCGCACATTGATCGATGAAGCGCGTCCGAGAAGTTTCAACATGTCTGCTCCATGCTCATCCGGCGCCGCTGTTCGGGGCGCCTGCAGTGAATCGGAATAATTGCTACGACAAAGGGATCTTATACCCAATAGACATCGTGCGGTGCGTCATGGATCTTAAACTGAACAGCTGGTCATTGTTGAGTGTATTTGATAACATTCGCCGCAAAATCAACGGTCGGCAGCAAGATCTTCGCGTTCTCCGTGGAGATTTGCACTGCCGGCCGACTCAGGCATGAAGGTAAACGGGGGCAAAAATGACCATATCCAGAAAGTTGCTGTTGACGCTGTGCATTGCGCTTTGTTCGCTGGTGCTCGTCGGCGGCTACGGTCTGTGGCAGCAGAGCCGGGCGCAAAGCGAGCACGAAGCGATGATCGGCAACATCTTTCCGAGCCTCAACGACATCAATCAGGCCCAGCACGGTCTTGCCAATGTGCGCGTCGGCCTGCGCGATCTGCTGCTGGCGGGGAGTCCCGCCGAGATCGATGCTGCGCGCAGCAAGATCACCAGCGGTAAAAAGGCTTTTGACGACAGTGTGAGCGACTATCAGACGAAAAACATCTACAACGACCTGGACCAGCAGAAGCTCAATGCCGTGCGCGCCTCGATGGCGAGCTACTGGACCGCGATCCAGCCCTTGCTCGCCCAGGCAGGCAGTCTCGGTCACCCGCAGGAAATCGCGCTGCTCCGTCAGGCCTCGCCGTTGCAGCATGCGGTGGAAGACGCGCTCGACGACCACTATCGCTACAACCAGGTGATGACGCAGGACGATGCCCGGCTCAGCCGCGCCAACTACGAGCAGGGCCGCGATCTGACACTGGTCTGGATTGCCGCCGCTCTGGCCGTCTCCGGTTTGCTGGCGCTGCAACTGTATCGCACCATCCGTGGCGGCTTGCTCGATATCCGTGACAGTCTGCGCGGCGTGAGCGAATCGCTCGACTTCACCCATCGCGTCACCGTGCGCCGTCACGACGAAGTCGGCGAGGCGGCCGAGGCGCTCAATCACCTGCTTGATGCGCTGCAATCCAGTTTCCGTGCGTTGCATGAAGTCGCCGACGAAGTCGGGCGAGCGTCGCAGGAGCTGAACGAGACAGCCAGGCAGGTGTCGGCAGCCTCGTCGGCGCAAAGCGAATCCGCATCCAATATGGCGGCCACGGTCGAACAGATGACCGTCAGCATCAACCATGTCGCCGAGCAGGCGAACGAAACCCGCAGCGGGGCGGAAGATTCGCAGCACCTGGTACAGACCGGGGCGGATATCATCCGCAAGACCATTGCCGATATCCATGAAATCTCCGCCGTGGTGAAGACCTCCACCGGCCGGATCCAGCAACTGGAAAGCGAAAGCGCCCAGGTCGGCACGGTGATTCACGTCATCCGCGATATTGCCGACCAGACCAATCTCTTGGCGCTCAATGCGGCGATCGAAGCGGCGCGCGCCGGCGAGCAGGGGCGGGGGTTTGCCGTTGTGGCCGACGAAGTGCGCAAGCTGGCGGAACGCACCGCACAATCGACGCAGGAAATCTCCGCCACCATCGAAACCATGATGACCATGGCCAAGAGTACCGCGGAAGAAATGAGCGCCGCCGACCAACTGGTCGGCAGCGGCGTGGCGCGCGCCGACGAGGCGAGCCGTGCCATCGGCGAAATCGGCCAGAATGCCGAACGCGCGGCGCAAAGCATCGGCGAGATTTCGGCGGCGATTCGCGAGCAGGGGGTGGCAAGCAACAATATCGCCATCCAGGTCGAACAGACGGCGCAGATGTCGGAAGAATCGAGCGCAGCCGCCAGGCAAACCGCCGACAACGCCGGCCATCTCGACACGCTGGTGCTGCGGCAAAAAGAGACGCTGGCCAAGTTCCGCGTCTGACCCCTGCGGCCGGCCTGTCTGCTGTCTCAGTGTGCGGCGAGCGCGACGAACTCGCCGCTGAAGTGACCGGCCGCTGCGCCCTCATGCTCGAGTGTCGCCGTGACGGTCAGTCGCGCCTTGCCGTGCCGGGCCAGCATGGCGGTGAAGCGGGGCCAGTCGTTCGGCGCGTCAAAGACCGCGCGGGCCGTGAACGTTCCGGCCAACGGCTGGCGGTATTCCATGGTGTGGCGCTGAATCACCAGCTGGCCATCGAAGCCGCTGGCTGCCAACCGGCCGTGCAGCAGGGACCAGGCGGCGAGGATGGCCAGCGTCGTGGCGCTGCCGCCGAACACCGTGCCGTGCGGGTTGCTGTTGGGCGCAAGCGGCGCACAAAGCGCGACGCTTTCGTCGGTCGCCATGACGACGGCGACCTGCATGGCGGCGGCAAGTGGAATGGTCTGGTGAAGATAGCTTTGTAGCGATTGCGGGTTCATGTGCGGGTGCGGCGCGTCGTGGCCGCCGGGAGGAGTCACCGGGTGATTATGTTCGGCTGGCGGTCGCTTTGGCAAGAACGCCACATGCGTGGCGCCGATCGGCGGTGCGACGACGTGCCGCTTTGCCTCGGCGCGCAAATCCGCTACCATGTCGCCTCCTGCGTGACTGGCGAAAAGGATGGAGCACCATCGGGAAGCGCAGGGTGCAACCCGCCGTTCGCCTGGGCACCGTATGATCCAACCTCTTTGACGAGCGTGACGATGATGACTGCCCAAAATACCTCCAGCTGCATTCTCCTCGATGGCAAGGCCCTGGCCGCGCATACCGAAATCGAACTGGCCGCCCGTGTCGCGGCGCTCAAGACCCGCAACGGCGATGCAACGCCGATTCTTGCCACCATCCTGGTCGGCGACGATCCTTCTTCGATGACCTATGTGCGCATGAAAGGCAATGCCTGCCGCCGCGTCGGCATGGACTCGCGCGCCATCCACCTGCCGGCGCATACCAGCACCGAAGCACTGCTGGCGGTCATCGACCAGCTCAACGCCGACGTCAATGTGCACGGCATCCTGCTGCAGCACCCGGTGCCGGCGCAGATCGACGAGCGGCGCTGTTTCGACCGCATCTCGGTGCTGAAGGATGTTGACGGCGTCACCAGCCTCGGCTTCGGCATCATGGCGCTCGGCGGCGATGCCTTCGGCTCCGCCACGCCGGCCGGCATCATGACCCTGCTCAGGCACTACGGCATCGAGCTGTCGGGCAAGCGGGCGGTGGTGGTCGGCCGCAGCGCGATTCTCGGCAAGCCGATGGCGCTGATGCTGTCCAACGCCGATGCGACCGTAACGCTGTGCCACTCGCGCACGCGCGACCTCGAAGCCGAAGTCCGGCGCGCCGAGATCGTGGTCGGTGCGGTCGGCAAGCCGCATTTCATCCGCAGCGAATGGATACGCGACGAGGCAGTGGTGGTCGACGCCGGTTATCACGTCGGCGGCATCGGCGACATCGATGCCACTGGCCTGGCCGAGCGTTGCGCTGCATTGACGCCGGTGCCGGGCGGGGTCGGCCCGATGACCATTTCGACCCTGATCAGTCAGACTCTGCTGGCTGCCGAGCGCCACGCGGCGCTGGCCTGAAGCCGGTTGTTGCGCCGCTGATTCCTGCCGGGTCGATACGCTGCCGTGCGCCCTCTTGTGCGCACGGTGCTGTCCTTTGTCCGCACCACCTTTCCCGCTTTCCCGCAGCAATGAAAAACGCCGCGAGCCAGAATGGCTGCGCGGCGTTGTGCGCTGACCGATGGCGCCCGCTCAGGCGTCGCCGTCCTCGTCGCCGCCGGCGAGCGTACGCAGGTGCGCATAGCGTTCTCGCATCAGCGTGTCCGCTTCGGCCACCATCTCGCGATAGTGGTCGGGATGGGCGCGTTCGGTGATGCGGAAGCGACCCTCGCTCTCCATGAAATCGGCGAGCGGCAGCGTCGGCTCGCTGCTGTCGAGCTTGAACGGGTTTTCGCCGCTGGCATGCTTTCTCGGATCGTAGCGGTAGAGCGGCCAGTAGCCGGCGGCAACCGCCGCCTTCTGACGCTCCAGACCGCTGGCCATGTCATAGCCGTGGGCGATGCAATGGGCGTAGGCGATCACCAGCGACACACCGTCGTAGCTCGCGGCGTCCTGCAGCGCGCGCACCGTCTGTTGGTCCTTGGCGCCGAATGCCACCGAAGCGACGTAGACATTGCCGTAGGTCATCGCGATCTGGCCGAGATCCTTCTTCGGCCGCATCTTGCCGGCGGTGGCGAACTTGGCGGCCGCGCCAAGCGGAGTGGCCTTCGATTGCTGACCGCCGGTGTTGGAGTACACCTCGGTATCCATCACCAGGATGTTGACGTTGCGGCCCGAGGCGAGTACGTGGTCGAGGCCGCCATAGCCGATGTCGTAGGCCCAGCCGTCGCCGCCGATGATCCACACCACCTTCTCGGCCAGATAGTCGGCGAGTTCGTCCAGGCGTTGCGCTGCGGCATCCTGTCTGCCGGCGAGCGCCGTGCGCAAGGCGTCGATGCGTTCGCGCTGGCTGCGGATGCCGGCATCGCTGCCCAGGTCGGCATCGATCAGCCCGGCGGCCAGCCCGTCCGGCAGCTCGGGTGCCAGTGTGCGCAACAAGGCCTGCGCCTGACGCTTGTGCTGGTCGAGCGCAAGGCGGAAGCCGAGGCCGAATTCGGCGTTGTCTTCAAACAGCGAATTCGACCATGCCGGACCGCGACCATGCCTGTCGGTGGTATAGGGAGTGGTCGGCAGATTGCCGCCGAAAATCGACGAGCAACCGGTGGCATTGGCGATCAGCATGCGGTCGCCGAACAGTTGCGTCAGCAGCTTGACGTAGGGGGTTTCGCCACAGCCGAGGCAGGCGCCGGAGAACTCGAACAAGGGCTGGATCAGTTGCGTGCTCTTCAGGCTCAGTTTGATATCGGCGCGTTCGATTTCCGGCAGGTCGAGGAAGAAGGCGAAGTTGTCGCGTTCCGTTTCGACCCGTGGCGTCTTCGCCGCCATCGCCAGCGCGAGCCGCTGCGGATCGGCCTTGTCCTTGCCCGGGCAGACCTTGAGGCACAGGGTGCAGCCGGTACAGTCTTCCGGCGCCACCTGCAGCACATAGGCGCCGCCCTTGGCTTCCGCCCCCTTGTACGGCATGGTCTTGAGTGTTGCCGGAGCGCCTTCGAGCGCCTCCTGCGGCACGCCCTTGACCCGGATCGCCGAGTGCGGACACACGATCGCGCACTTATTGCACTGGATGCACAGCGACGGTTCCCACACCGGGATTTCGTCGGCGATATTGCGCTTTTCGTATTTCGACGTGCCGACCGGCCAGGTCCCGTCGACCGGGAAGGCGCTGACCGGCAGCAGGTCGCCCTTGCCGGCCAGCATGGTGGCGGTGACGCGCTGCACGAAGTCTGGCGCGGCGGCCGGCACCACCGGCGGCAGTTCGCGGCCGTCGACGCTGCTGCCGATGAGCACTTGCTGCAGACCGGCCAGCGTCTGGTCGACGGCGGCGAAGTTCTTTTCCACCACGGCCTGGCCCTTGCGGCTGTAGGTTTTCTCGATCGCGTGCTTGATTTCGCCGATCGCCGCCTCGCGCGGCAGTACCGCCGACAGCGCGAAGAAGCAGGTCTGCATGATGGTGTTGATGCGCGCGCCCATGCCGGTGGCCTGGGCCACTGCGCGGGCGTCGATGGTGTAGACCTTGAGCTGCTTGGCGATGATTTCCTGCTGCACGCTGCCCGGTAGATGGTGCCATAGCGTATCGGCCGGCCAGGGGGCGTTCAACAGCAGCGTCGCGCCCGGCGCGGCATAGCGCAGCACATCGTAACGGTCGAGGAAGACGAAATGGTGGCAGGCAACAAATTGCGCCTCTTCGACCAGATAGCTCGCCTTGATCGGTTCCGGGCTGAAACGCAGGTGCGAGATGGTCACCGCGCCGGACTTCTTCGAGTCGTAGACGAAGTAGCCCTGCGCATACAAATCGGTCTGACCGGCGATGATCTTGATCGAGTTCTTGTTGGCGCCCACCGTGCCGTCGGCGCCGAGACCGAAGAACACCGCGCACTGTTCGCCGTCGTTGGCGAGACGGAAGTGCTCGTCGACCGGCAGCGACAGCCCGGTGACGTCGTCGTTGATGCCGACGGTGAAATGGCGTTTCGGTGTCGTGCCGCGCAAGTCGTCGTAGATCGCCTTGACCATCGCCGGCGTGAATTCCTTCGAGGCGAGACCGTAGCGGCCGCCCGTGACGCGCGGGCGGAAGTCGTCGGCGACCCATCCTGCCGATCGGCCTTCGTCGAGGGCGGCGATCACATCCAGATAGAGCGGCTCGCCAATGCTGCCCGGTTCCTTGCAGCGATCCAGCACGGCGATGCTGCGCACGGTCTTGGGCAGCGCCGCGAGCAATGCCTCGGTCGGGAAGGGACGGTAGAGCCGGATCTTGATGACGCCGGTCTTGCCGCCGCGGCGGTTGAGCCAGCAGCTGGTGATGTCGGCGGTTTCAGCACCGGAGCCCATCACCACGATCACCTCTTCGGCATCGGCGGCGCCGACGTAATCGACCGGGTGATAAACGCGGCCGGTCAGCGCGGCGAAGCGTTCCATCTCTTTGCCGACGATGGCTGCCGTGGCGTCATGGAAGGGGTTGCGCGCTTCCTGTGCCTGAAAGAAGGTGTCCGGGTTCTGTGCCGTGCCGCGCACCACCGGGTGATCGGGGCTCAGTGCGCGGGCACGCATCGCATGCACATCGGCCTCGTCGATCAAGCGGGCGAGCGTGTCGTCGTCGAGCCAGGCGATCTTGGCCACTTCGTGCGAAGTGCGGAAGCCGTCGAAGAAATGCAGGAAGGGCACGCGCGAGCGCAGCGTTGCTGCCTGGGCGATGGCGGCCATGTCTTGTGCTTCCTGCACCGAAGCGGAGGCGAGCATGGCGAAACCGGTCTGCCGGGTTGCCATGACGTCGGAGTGGTCGCCGAAGATCGACAGCGCGTGGGTGGCAAGGGTGCGGGCCGACACATGCATCACGAATGGCGTCAATTCACCGGCGATCTTGTACATGTTCGGGATCATCAGCAGCAGACCCTGCGACGCGGTGAAGGTGGTGCCGAGCGCACCGGCCTGGATCGCGCCGTGAACGGCGCCGGCGGCGCCGCCTTCGGATTGCATTTCGGTGATTTCCGGTACGGCGCCCCAGAGATTGCGCCTGCCTTCAGCCGCCCATTGATCGGCGAGTTCACCCATGGTGGACGACGGCGTGATCGGGTAGATGACAGCGATTTCGTTACAGCGGTAGGCGACCGAAGCGCAGGCTTCGTTGCCGTCGACCGTGATCATCTGCGGTTTCGACATCCTTGCAGGACCTCTGGATGGAGAAGTAAATCGAATATTGAAGCACAGCCCGGCCGGGCCGACCCCCTAGTGAAATCAAGTTTAGTGGAAGAAATCAGTGCGGAGACGCTAAAAGCGGGGCCGGGTCGCGTTACGGCAAGGCGGCGTCGTGACCGGGGAGGAAAACCACCCGGAACCGTGTTTGACATACTATATTTAATAGCGTTTTTTTATGTACGGGAATAATAACAAACAACCCGTTTTTTTCTCTCTGAACGGCGGCTCGCGGATGAATCCTCATCTCACCCGTATCATTCTGCGTACGGTCGGGACCTATGTCCTGGTGGCTTCGGCGTGGATCCTGTTTTCCGACCGGCTCGTCGGCGTGCTGTTCGCCGACCGCGCCACGCTGCTGCTGGTCAGCATTATCAAGGGGTGGGTGTTTGTCGTCGTCACTGCCGCACTGCTCTACGGCCTGCTTTATCGCGCCTTGCGCCGTGACGAGCTGTTGCGTGCCAGGCTGGTTGCACGCGAGGAGCAGTTTCGCAATGTGTTCGATTCGGTGCGCGACGCCATTTTCATCCACCATCCGCTCTCCGGTGTCATCCTCGATGCCAATCAGCGCGCGGCCGATCTCTACGGCTACAGCCGTGAGGAAATCTGCGCGATGGATATCGGCCAGCTGTCGTCAGGATCTTTGCCGTATACCCTCAGCGAGGCCAAATGCCGCTTGTTGCGCGCCAACACCGAAGGGCCGCAACAGTTCGACTGGATGGCGCGCGACCGGGCCGGCAGGCAGTTCTGGGTCGAGGTGTCGCTGCACCTGACTCGACTCGCCGGCCAGGAAGTGGTGCTGGCGATGGTGCACGACATCCGTGAACGCAAGGCGCTCGAACAGGCGACACGTCGGCGTCAGGCGATGTTCGTCATTCTCAGCGGCGTCAATCAGGCAATCATTCATGCCCGCAGCCGCGACGAGCTCTTCTCTCATGTCTGCCTGGCGATGCTCAAGACCGGACTGTTCCATATGGCGTGGTTCGGCTCGGCGCAGCAGGGCCTGCAGCGCCACGTCGTGCCGCTTGTGTCGGCAGGCGAGATGCGCGGCTTTCTCGACGAGTTGTCCAGCTATACCTGGCAGCAGCTGATCGAAGCCGATACGCCGGCCGGTCGTGCCTGGCGCACGCGTGAACCCCAGGTCGAAAACGATTTTTCCACCCAGGGCGAGGCTCCGATTGCCGGCGACCGCCTGGTTGATCTGTATGGCACCTATTCGGAAATTTCCCTACCGATCAGCGGCGGAGGCTTTCAGGGTACGTTGACCGCCTATTCCAGCGTGCGCAATCTGTTCGACGACGAAATGATCGGCTTGATGCATGAGGTGGCCAACGACGTGTCGTTCGCGTTGCGCACCTTGCGCGAGTCCGAGCGCCAGGTGGCGACGATGGAGCGGCTCAAGCTCTACGCGCGCGTATTCGACGAGAGCCGCGACGGCATCCTGATCACCGACAGCAGCAACGTCATCCTGATGGCCAATCGTGCGCTGACGCAGATGTTCGGTTACGAGCTGGAAGAGCTGCAGGGGCAGAATCCGCGCCTTCTGCGCTCCGGGCGCTACGAGGCGGGCTTTTACCGCCAGATGTGGGATGCCCTGATGGATGAGGGCGGCTGGCAGGGCGAGGTGTGGGACCGGCGCAAGGACGGCGAGTTGATTCCATGCTGGGTCAAGATCTATGTGATCCGCGATGGCGAAGGGCAGATCGTCAATTATTTCGAAGTGTTCAGTGATCTGGCCGAGCACCAGGCGCGCGAAGAGTTGCAATGGTTGCGCCGCTTCGATCCGCTCACCCGTCTGCCCAACCGGCTCGAGCTCGAATCACGCGCTCACGCGGCGATCATGCAGGCGCGGCAGAACGGCGACCGTGTCGGCCTGCTGAGCATCAATCTCGACCATTTCCACTACGTCAATGAATCGCTTGGCCACTCGGCCGGCGACGAGGCGCTCAAGATCATGGCTGGCCGCTTTGCCGAGGCGATCGGCGAGTCGGGTACGCTCGCCCGCTTGTCCGGCGGTGCCTTCGTCGCTTTGTTGCATCGGCTGGACGATAACGCCGAAGCGGAAAACGTCGCCGCACGATTGTTGCGCGCCGCCACCCAGGTCTACGAACTGGACGGGGTGAAGATCAGCCAGACGACCTGTATCGGTATCGCCGTCTATCCGGCCGACGGCGAAGATTTCATCACCCTGCTCAAACATGCCGACGCCGCGCGGGTCGAGGCGATGGAGGGCGGCGGCAATCATTACCGCTTCTATATCGAGGATTTCAACGATCGGGTGCGGGCGCGGCTCAGCCTGTCGGCCGATCTGTTTCAGGCACTCGAACACGAGCGCTTCGTGCTGCACTACCAGCCACAGGTCGATGCCCGCACCGGCAGGGTTCAGGGGGTCGAGGCGCTGTTGCGCCTGCAGCATCCGACGCGCGGGCTGGTCTTGCCCGGTGAATTCATCCAGGTGGCGGAGGAGAGCGGTCTGATCGTGCGCCTGGGCAGTTGGGTGATCGCCGAGGCGTGCCGGCAGCTGCAGCGTTGGCGCCAGTACGAGTCGCTGAGCATGTCGATCAATCTTTCGCCGCTACAGTTGCAGGATCGTCGCCTGCTCGACACCATCAGCCAGGTGATCGAGGCGACCCGGCTCGATCCGTTGCGCATCGAGTTCGAGTTCACCGAAAGCGCCCTGATGCGCAACTCGACCGACACTCTGGCACTGATGCATCGCCTCAAGGGCCTTGGCGTGCGCCTGGCGATCGACGATTTCGGTACCGGCTATTCCAATCTGAGTTATCTGAAGCAGTTTCCCATCGACCGCTTGAAGATCGACCGCTCCTTTGTCTGCGGCGTGCCGGACGACCAGAACGATAATGCGATCGTGCAGGCGATTCTGGCGGTAGCGCGCGCGCTGGGGCTTGCGACCATCGGCGAAGGCATCGAAACGCTCGCCCAGGCCGAGTATCTGCGCGAGCAGGGGTGTGACGAGTTCCAGGGGTATCTGTTCGCCCCACCGCGGCCGGCCGAGGAGCTGGAGTCCTGGTTTCGGCACGATATCCGCCGGTGAGACGATGATTGAGCGTTGCGCCCGTCAGACGAGCACACTGAGCCCTTGCCAACCCATATAGGCGCCGACCAATGCGACCAGTGTGCCGGACAGGTAGGGCGCGCGTTCGGCGATGCGCGCAAGACCGTCGCCGTGCCGGCGCAGTTGCCTGACTCCCAATGCCGCCACCATGCCGCTTGCGACCAGGGTCAGCGCGAGGCCGACGCTGAAGCTCAGCACCAGCGTCATGCCAAGGCTGAATTGTCGCAGTTGCAGGCAGAGCAGTAGCACCGTGATCGACGCCGGGCAGGGAATCAGCCCGCCGGTCAGACCGAACAGCAGAATCTGGCCCGTACTGACTTCGCGCTCGGTGAAGCGGCGGCGAATATCCCGCGCATGGGCGGCCGCATGGGCGTCGTGCGGATCATGGTCGAATGTGGAGAAGCGCTCGTGCCGGGCGACGGCCTCTACGCCTGTCGGCCGGTATCGGGTTTGCGCGAACCGGTCGTGATGGGAATGGCCGTCTTCATGGGCGTGATCATTGTGGTCATGGGAGTGGGCGTGCCGCGTGGCGAAGCGGGTACGCCACAGCATCCAGGCGCCGATGACGAGCACCAGCGCCCCGGAGGCCAGATGGAACCATGGTTCGCTCGCGCCGCCCCAGCGGGTGCCGAAATGCAGACCGGCGAGCGCGACGATCCAGACCACGGCGGTATGCGATACGGTGGCGGCCAGCCCGAGCATGACGGCCTGGCCGACCGTGCCGCGTACGGCGACGATGAAGGCGGCCATCATGGTTTTCGAATGACCGGGCTCCAGACCGTGCAGTGCGCCGAGCAAGATGGCGCTGGGAATGAACAGCCACACATTGTGGGCCTGGCTTTGCAGCATTGCGGCGAGATCGTCCATGTCTTTCAGTCTTTTTATACTGGGGGGTAGTATGTCACGATGCTTGTGTCGTGGTAAACCCGCCTGTCATTGTGGATATCGTGGTGGCAAGACAAGGCCAAAGCCGTCACTATGAATGGACTGATCAGAACAAAAATGGAGGTCACCTTGAATAACCCGCTTCATGCCCATCCACTGCAATCCATGTTGTCCGGCCAGCCGGTGCTGGTGCTCGACGGTGCGCTAGCGACCGAACTCGAGCGGCGCGGCTGCGATCTGAACGATCCGCTCTGGTCGGCGCGCGTGCTGATCGAACAGCCGGAAATGATCCGCCAGGTGCATGCCGACTATTTTGCCGCCGGCGCCGATGTCGCCACCACGGCCAGTTATCAGGCTACATTCGCCGGTTTTGCCCGGCGCGGTCTGGACGAGGCGGCGGCGCGCGCGCTGATGCAACGCGCCGTCGGTCTGGCACGTGAAGCGCGCGATGCGTTCTGGGCCGACCCCGCGCAGCACGCAGGTCGCGGCAAACCGCTGGTCGCTGCCTCGGTCGGTCCGTATGGGGCGATGCTGGCCGATGGGTCGGAGTATCGCGGTCACTACGGGCTCGATATCTATGCCCTGATGGATTTTCACCGCCCTCGCATGGCGGCGCTGCTTGAGGCCGGGCCCGATCTGCTTGCCTGCGAAACCTTGCCCTGCCTCGACGAGGCGCTGGCTATCGCCCGTTTGCTGACAGAGTTCCCCGGCGCCAGCGCCTGGATCAGCTTTTCCTGCCGTGACGGCGAGTCGGTGAGCGAAGGGCAGCGTTTTGCCGATTGTGTTGCGGCGCTCGAGCCGTTTGCGCAGGTGGCGGCGGTCGGCATCAATTGCACCGCGCCGGCGCATATTCCTGCCTTGCTGCGCAGTGCACAGGGCAAGACCACGAAGCCCTTGCTGGTGTATCCGAATTCTGGCGAGGAGTACGATGCGGTCCACAAATGCTGGCATGGCATCCGCGATGCCCAGGCCTTTGCCGCTGCGGCACGGGATTGGCGCGATGCCGGGGCGCAATTGATCGGCGGCTGCTGCCGGACGACTCCGGAAGATATCGCCGCCTTGTCGGCCTGGGCGCGGGGCTAGCCGGCCGGGCTTTTTGTGTGCCCGCCGGCCTGGCTTGCCTGATTGATCATGGCTTGATGCTGGACGACGGGCCGATGCCGAGTGCAGTGAAGCTATGCGCCGCGCCTCCGGCGATCCAGCTTCCCAGCAAGGTCAGCCAGATGCCGTTGGCCAGCAGGGTCTGCCAGGCGGCACCGGCTTCGCGTGCGTCGAAGCGGGCGAGCATGCCCAGGATGAGCATGCCGGCCAATAGCCATAGCACTTCGGCGCCGTCGAGCCGTGCCGCCGAGCGCGGCGGGCCGGCGAGCAGTACCCCCAGTGACAGCGCGAACGGCAACGGCAGGGCGCCATGGCCGGCCACGCCAACGGCGAAGCTGACCGAGGCGAGCGCCGCCCAGTGCAGGCGCCAGGCGGCGAGCCACGGGCGATTGGCCGGCTCGTGACGGCGCTGCAGCTGTTCGACCACGACGAGCAAGGCGCCCAGCGCAAGACCGACGGTAACGTCGGCGATCCCTTGCATACCCAGCCACACCTGGCTTGCCGCGGCCCACAGCGCGAAGAATGCCGCCAGCGGCAGGCCTATCGTCAGCGGCAGGATACGGCGCGCCTGGATGGCCACGGCAGGGAAAAAGAAACCTGCCGCCAGCGCATGTCCGCTCGGCATGGAAAATCCTGTGGCGCCATGTGAATCCGCCAGCAAGGGCTGCAGCAGTGTGACCAGCAATTGCGCCGTGGCGTCGACCAGTGACAGCGCAGCCAGAAAGAAGAGCATGCGCAGCATGACGCCGCGGCCGAATACTGCGCCGATCAGCGGCAGTGTCAGCAGATAGAGCCAAATCTTCCCCAGCAGATTGCCGATGTGGCCGTGCGCACCGATGCTCGCCGCCGTGGCTCGCCAATGTCCGTCCGTTTGTCGTGCAGCGGCGTTGCCGGCCGTGCTGGCGCCGCTGTCACCGTGCTCGGCATAGGCGCTGGGGTCGATCCGGTGGGAGAGCCGCATGAGCCATTGCCGTTGCGCCGGGAAGCGCAGTGGCAATGCCTCGATCGTTTCTGCCGTAAAGACGCCGGCCTGGATGGTTCTGATTCCGATGAGCGGTGCGGAGGTGATGTTGATGTGTCGACTGGTGATATTGAGGGGCGAGACGGTCCGGCAGGCGAAAATCCGCAATCCGGCCGGGTTGTCCGGCAGGGGCTGAAGTGCCTGCGCGTGCAAGCCGGTTGTCTCGAATGTGACCCGTTCGGCGGCGCTGGCTGCGTTTTCGCCAGGGCCCATCTCTCCGGACGGCAGCGCCCATAGCCGGCCGGGTTGCAGCTGCACCAGCACAAGACCGTTGCCCGCTCGCAGTGCGCAGCCGATGCCTGGCTGTGCCGCCACCGGGGGGAGGGCGAGCAGGCCGAGCAGAAACAGAATCGCTATTCGCATGGAAACTCCAGAGTTGGGCGGCGTTTGCGCCGTATCGACATCCTTATTCTTGGCTGGGGAGGTATAAAAAGACTGTAAAAAATCTCATCGGCTCCGTTGTGGCCAGTGCTGTGTCCGCTGTTCGCTGGGCGCTTGGTGCAGCATAGCGCTTCCGGCCGCGTGATGACCTGTCAATTATTCCTGATTGTTATTTGAATACAAATTAAAATAATTTTCCGTGATATTGATCTGTTGGTAGAGTATTCGAAATACTTTGTCTGACAGGAATGTTGGTGTGATTCGCATTGAAAATATCAGCAAGACTTATCCGGGGCGCGACGCAGCGCGCGCACTGGATTCGATCAGTCTGCAAGTGGGGCGCGGGGAGATTTTTGGTGTCATCGGCCGCTCCGGTGCCGGCAAAAGTACCCTGATCCGCTGCCTGAACCTGCTCGAACGGCCGGACAGCGGCCGCATCTTTCTCGAGGACGAGGCGTTGACCGCCTTGTCGCCGCGGCAACTGCCGGATGTGCGTCGTCGCATCGGCATGGTGTTCCAGCATTTCAATCTGTTGCAGTCGAAGACGGTGGCGCAGAACGTGGCGTTCCCGCTCACCCTTGCCGGCAACCGCGATAAGGCGGCCGTACGCCGCCGCGTGGCCGAGCTGCTCGACTTGGTCGGCCTGAGTGCGCTGGGCGACCGCTATCCGGCCAGCCTGTCCGGTGGCCAGAAGCAGCGTGTGGGCATTGCCCGTGCGCTGGCCAACAAGCCGCGCGTATTGCTGTCCGACGAGGCGACCTCGGCGCTTGATCCGCAGACGACACAATCGATTCTCGATCTGTTGCTCGATATCAATCGCCGGCTGGGTCTGACCATCGTGCTGATCACGCATGAAATGTCGGTCATCCGCTCGCTGTGCGACCGGGTGGCCGTGCTCGAACGCGGGCAGATCGTCGAGTCCGGCCCGGTGACCGATGTCTTTCTGCATCCGCGCCATGCGGTCACCCGCAGTCTGCTGGCCGAGAGCGGCCAGCCGGACGAGCGCGAGCTCGCCCGCCTGGCCGGGCGAGCCTCCGGGCCTCTGCTGCGCCTGACCTTTGTCGGCGAGAAGACCTATGCGCCGCTGCTAAGCCAGACCAGCCGCGAAACCGGCCTGGAATTCAACATCCTGCAAGGCTCGATCGGCCGGATCAAGGACACGCCCTACGGCCAGTTGCTGATCGAGGCCGTCGCCGGCGGCGATGCGCTGCCGGCCCTGCAGGCCGCACTGACGCGCAGGAATATCCATCACGAGGTGATTGCATGAACTGGAGCGTGCTTGATTGGCATGAGATCGGCCAGGCCGTGGTCGACACGGTCACCATGAGCGGCTTTTCGCTGTTGTTCACCATCGTGCTCGGCCTGCCGCTCGGGGTGGCGATGTTTCTCACTGCCAAGGGGCGGTTGATGCCGCAATCGGGTCTGTATGCGCTGCTGTCGCTGGTGGTGAATTTCCTGCGCTCGGTACCGTTCGTCATCCTGCTGATCCTGATGATCCCGCTGACCGTGTGGCTGATCGGCACCTCGATCGGTGTGGCCGGGGCCGTGCCGCCGCTGGTGGCCGCCGCTGCGCCGTTCTATGCCCGGCTGGTGGAAAACGTGCTGCGCGAGGTCGATCACGGCGTGGTCGAAGCCTGTCTGGCCATGGGGGCGCGCCGCCGGCAAATCGTGTTGTTCGCCCTGTTGCCCGAGGCTTTGCCCGGGCTGCTCGCGGCGGCAACCGTGACCGGGGTGGCGCTGGTGTCCTACTCGGCCATGGCCGGTGCGATCGGTGGCGGCGGGCTTGGCGATCTGGCCATCCGTTATGGCTATCAACGGTTCGAGATCGAAGTCATGGTCGTGACGGTGGCGCTGATGGTGCTGCTGGTGCAATTGCTGCAGTGGGCCGGCGATCGGCTGGTGCTGCATTTTTCCCGTCGTTGATCCCGGAGTGCCGGGGTGTCTGTAATCTGAAAGGTGAGCTTTATGTTGAAAAAACGTCATATCTTGCTGATGGCCCTGCTCGGGGCGGCCTCGCTCGGCCTGCGCGCCGAAACCCTGACCGTGGCGGCCAGCGCTGTGCCGCACGCCGAGATCCTCGAATTCGTCAAACCGGTGCTGGCGCGCGAAGGGGTGGATCTGCAGGTGAAAGTGTTCGATGACTATGTGCAGCCGAATGTGCAGGTGGCCGAGAAACGCATCGATGTGAACTTCTTCCAGCACCAGCCGTATCTGGACAAGTACAACCAGAGCCATGGCACCAATCTGGTCGGGGTGGTGCCGGTGCATGTCGAACCGTTCGGCATTTATTCGCACAAGCTCAAGAAACTGTCCCAGGTACAATCCGGCGCCACCATCGCCATTCCCAACGACCCGGCCAACGTGGGGCGCGCACTGTTGTTGCTGGCGCGCAGCGGCCTGATCACGCTGAAAAACCCGAGCAATATTTTCTCCACGACGCGCGATATCGCCAGCAATCCGAAGAACCTCAACATTCGCGAGCTCGATGCCGCCCTGTTGCCACGAGTGCTTGACCAGGTCGATCTGGCGGTCATCAACACCAATTACGCGCTAGAGGCAAAACTGCTGCCGACCCGCGATGCGCTGGTGCTGGAAAATGGCACGTCGGCCTATGCCAATCTGCTGGTGGCGCGGCCGGACAACAAGAATAGTCCGGCGGTGAAAAAACTGGCTGCCGCGCTCAACTCGCCGGCGGTGCGGCACTTCATCGAGCAGAAATACAAGGGCGCAGTGGTTCCCGCGTTCTGAGGATTTTCTCCAGTTGTCCGTGGGCTTCCGGCCGGCGTGGCGTGCAGTTTTTTCTGGACAAACAAAAAGGCCCGATCGTGTGATCGGGCCTTTTGAATCTGGCGTCCCCACGGGGAATCGAACCCCGGCCGCCGCCGTGAAAGGGCAGTGTTCTAACCGCTAAACTATAGGGACTGTGGTGGAGATAAGCGGGATCGAACCGCTGACCTCTTGCATGCCATGCAAGCGCTCTCCCAGCTGAGCTATACCCCCGTACTGCGAACAGTGCGGCGCATTGTACGGATGCCTTCCCGTTCTGTAAAGGGGGTGGATGAAAAAAATTGCGGTTTTTTCTGTCTGCCGGTTTTCGCGTGACGGCATGACAGTCCGGTGCCGACGCTGGCGGTGGGCGAATGCCTCTGACAGAAGGGCTGCGGCGTTTCCCCCGTGGCTCGGTTATAATGCGAAGTTTGCTGATTGCCTGGCGTTGATCATGTCGGTCGGACACTACGAAAATTTCCCGGTTGGATCTCTGCTGCTGCCGCGCCGGCTGCGCGGTGCGGTACATGTGATTTACCGTTTTGCACGCCATGCCGACGACCTGGCCGACGAAGGGACGGCTTCGGCCGCCGAACGTCTCGAAGCCTTGTGGCAGCTCGATGCCGAGCTCGATCGCATTCGCGCCGGCGAAACGCCGCAGATGCCGTTGATGCGTGATCTCGAGCTGGTGATCGCTCACCATGGTCTGCCGCTCGCACCGTTCTACGATCTGCTGTCGGCCTTCCGTCAGGACGTGGTCAAGACGCGCTATCAGAATTTCCCCGAGTTGATGGATTATTGCCGGCGCTCGGCCAATCCGGTCGGCCGGCTGATGTTGGCGCTTTACGGCGAGACCGATGCCAGAAGCCTCGCCATGTCGGATGGTATCTGCAGTGCCTTGCAACTGATCAATTTCCTGCAGGATGTCGCTGTCGATTGGGGCAAGGGAAGGGTTTATCTGCCCGAAGAGGATCTGCAGCGCTTTCGCATCGGCGAGGCGCAGATTGCCGCCGGCGACGCCGGCGGGCTGTGGACGCCGATGATGCTCAAGCAGATCGAGCGCGCCCGACGTCTGCTGCAGGCCGGCGCGCCGCTCGGTCGGCGCCTGCGCGGCCGTACCGGCCTCGAGCTGCGCATGATCATCCTCGGCGGTGACCGCATTCTGATGAAGCTGCATCAAAGCGGCGGCAATGTGTTCCGCGCCCGGCCGGTACTCGGTTGGCGCGATTGGCTGGCAATGTTCTGGCGCGCCGTGCGTGCGCGCTGAAAGCAACCGAATCGACAAGGAGAGGCGTGTGACGCCCGAGCAATACTGTCAGGACAAGGCTGCGGCCAGCGGCTCTAGTTTTTACTACAGTTTCAGATTTTTGCCCGAAACGCGACGGTTGGCGATTACGGCCTTGTACGCGTTTTGTCGCGAGGTGGACGACGTCGTCGATGAAACCCTCGAACACGAGGTTGCCCACGCGCGGCTCGCCTGGTGGCGCGAGGAGATCGGTCGTCTCTACGGCGGCGAGCCGACGCATCCCGTGACGCGTGCGCTCGCGCCGCATATCGGACCGTTCGGCCTGCCCGAAGCCTCTTTGCTGGAAATCGTCGACGGCATGGAGATGGATCTGAAGTATGCCCGTTACGAGCGTTTCGACTTGTTGCGCCACTACTGCCACCGGGTCGCCGGCGTGGTCGGCGAACTGTCTGCGCGTATCTTCGGCTTTTCGGATGCGCGTACGCTCCAGTATGCCGAACAGCTCGGCACCGCCTTGCAGCTGACCAATATCATCCGCGATGTCGGTGAAGATGTGCGCCGGGGCCGCATCTACCTGCCGATCGAGGAATTGCAGCGTTTCGATGTTCCCGCATCCGATCTGCTCGAACTGCGAGAGAGCGAAAACTTCGCCAGGCTCATGCAGTTCCAGATCGAGCGGGCTCAGACCTTTTATCGTGAAGCCTGGGCGCTGCTGCCGGACGTCGACCGGCGTGCGCAGCGGCCCGGCTTGCTGATGGCCGCCATTTATCGCGCCACTCTGGAAGAAATTCGCCTGGACGGCGCCGGCAAGGTGCTCAATCAACGCCTGTCGCTGACGCCGCTGCGCAAGCTGTGGCTGGCCTGGAAAACCTGGACTTTCGGATATCGCCCATGAAACCGCGCATTGCCATCATCGGCGCCGGCTGGGCCGGCCTTGCCGCAGCGGTGGAGCTGGTCGCCGCGGCCGATGTCACCGTTTTTGAAGCCGGCCGCGCCGCCGGCGGCCGGGCGCGCCGCGTGCGCGACGGCCAGTACGAGCTGGACAACGGCCAGCATATCCTGCTCGGTGCCTATCGCGAGTGCCTGCGCCTGATGCACAAGGTGGGGGTCGATCCCGCGCAGGTATTGCACCGGCTGCCGCTCTCCTGGGTGCAGACCGATGGACTCGCCATGCGCTGCCCGCGTCTGCCTGCGCCTTTGCATCTTTTGGTCGGACTGTTTGCCGCCAAGGGTCTGTCGGGCGAGGACAAGCGCGCGCTCGCCGGCGCGCTTGCCGGGCTGCGGCTCCGCCGCTGGCGCGTGCGCGGCAACCCGACCGTGGCCGAGTGGCTGGCCGCGCATGGTCAGAACGAAGCGCTGCAGGCGTCTTTCTGGCGCCCGCTGGTGCTCTCCGCGCTCAATACGCCGCTCGAGATTGCTTCGATGTGCACGCTCGCGCTGGTGCTGCGCGACAGCCTCGGCGCGACGCGGGCGGCCAGCGATCTGTTGCTGCCGGCCCGCAATCTGTCCGAGGTGTTTCCCGATCCGGCCTGCGCCTGGCTGCGCGAGCAGGGCGCCGCGCTGCGTTTCGGTCGCCGCGTGACGGCGCTCGGGACGGTGGATGGCGGCGTGCGTGTCGAGGGCGAAACCTTCGATGCCGCGCTGGTCGCCTGTGCTCCATATCATGCCGCACAGCTGCTGGCGGAAGAAAATTGCAACCGAATCGTCAAGGCGCTGCAATTTCTGCCGATATATACCGTATACCTGTGCTTCGATCGTTCGCCGCGACTGCCGGAGCCGATGCTCGGCGTCAAGGACGGCATGGCGCACTGGTTGTTTGACCGCGAGGCCCTCTGTGGCGAGGCGGGCATGCTGGCCGCAGTGATCAGCGCGCCGTTGCCCGAACAGCTGCCGGCCGAGGCGGCGCTGATTGCCGGCGTGTTGGCCGATGTGCGCCGCGCGGTGCCGGATCTGCCCGATCCGGTCTGGACCCGTGTGCTGGCCGAGCGTCGTGCCACGTTCGCCTCGACCCCGGATCTGGTGCGTGCGCCATTGCGCGCAGATGCGCCAGGCCTGTATCTGGCTGGCGATTGGGTCGGCGGCGATTATCCGGCTACGCTGGAAGGGGCGGTCAGGAGCGGGACGGCGGCTGCCCGTTCCTTGCTGCAGGATTTGCAAACGAAGAACCCATGATATGTCCATGACACGAGAATTTACTGCAGATTATCTGTCCGGCCGCGTCATCCTGGTGACGGGCGCCACGCTCGGCATCGGTCGCCAGGCGGCACTGACTTTTGCCGCGCACGGTGCCACCGTGGTGCTGCTTGCGCGCAGCAACAAGCGCCTCGAGGGCGTTTATGACGAAATCGTCGCTGCCGGCGGGCCGCAGCCGGCCGCAATGGTACTCGACCTGTTTACCGCCAGCGACGATGAATTCCGTCAGGCGGCAGCGCAGATTCGCAGTGAATTCGGTCGGCTTGACGGCATTGTCCACTGCGCTTCGTATCTGTATGCGCTGTCGCCGCTCGTCGATCAGAGCATCGATGAATGGATGAATCAGTACCGCATCAACACCGTGGCGCCACTGGCCCTGACGCGTGCGTGTCTGCCGCTGTTGACCGAATCGCCGGATGCATCGGTGCTGTTCGTCGGCGAAACGCACGGTGTGCATCCGGGGCCGTTCTGGGGCGGGTTCGGCGCATCGAAGTCGGTGCTCGTCTATCTGACCCATGTCGCTGCCAGCGAGTGGGATGCCTACCCGAATCTGCGCGTCAATCTGATCGTGCCGGGGCCGGTCAACTCGCCGTTGCGCGTCAAGACCCACCCGGGGGAAGACAAGTCGGAGCGGCCCTATCCGGTCGATCTGATGCCCGATTTCCTGTTCTGGATCGGCGCCGAGAGTCGCGGCAAGAGCGGAACCGTCGTCGAACTCGATTTGTGTGCAGAGGACAAACAGGGGAATTAAATGCGATCACTCTGGGTGGTGCCCTTGGCCTTGAGCCTTACCGGCTGTAACTGGCTCAACCACATTACCGGCTTGTCCAAGGACGGCGATCGCGCCACCGGCGCGGCCTGCCGCCAGACCGGGCGTTCGCTCGAAGAGTGCTATCGCCGCAACCCAGATGCCGACCGGGCGCAGATTTTCGCCGGCTGGCGCGAGATGCAGGAATACATGACCAAGGAGCATCTGCCGACCATGTCGCCGCCGCCCGATCCGGTGCCGGTGGCGTCCGCACCAATCGTCGCCGCACCGAAACCGACCGCCGATGTGTCGCAGCAGGGCAATTCGGCCTCGATGGCGCCGAGCGACGGCGGTGGCGGCTCGGCGCCGGATCCCGAGGTGCAGGCGGTGCTCGATACGATCAACAATCGCCCCGGCAACTCCAATGCGGCGGCGCAACCGTCGCAGAACGAGCTGCAGCAGCTCAAGAAGGTGCTCGACAATCAGGGCCAGCAGCAATCGCCGCCTCCGGCCCAGGCACATGGCAAGAAGAAATCCTGAGTGATTCATGGCGCGTAACAAAACCGTTTTTGCCTGCACCGAGTGCGGCGGCGAATCCCCCAAATGGCAGGGCCAGTGTCCGCATTGCGGTGCCTGGAATACCCTGACCGAATCCATCGCCCAGCCGGCGCCATCCTCGTCGCGATTCGAATCGTGGGCGGGGGCTGCCGAGGTGCAGCTGTTGTCCGAAGTGCAGGCCGAAGACTTGCCGCGCGAATCCTCCGGCAGCGAGGAGCTCGATCGCGTTTTGGGCGGCGGGCTGGTGAAGGGGGCTGTGATCCTGATCGGCGGCGACCCGGGTATCGGCAAATCCACGCTGTTGTTGCAGGCGCTCGCGGCGATGGGCATGAGCCGCCCGGTGCTGTACGTTTCCGGCGAAGAGTCGCCGCAGCAGATCGCCATGCGCGCTTCGCGCCTCGCCGTCGATGCCGGCCGCGTACGCCTGTTGCCGGAAATCCGTCTCGAGGCGATTCTCGCCACCATCCGGCGTGACCGGCCGGAAATCGTCGTCATCGACTCGATCCAGACGCTTTATACCGACCAGGTGACCTCGGCGCCGGGGTCGGTTTCTCAGGTGCGCGAATGCGCGGCGCAGCTGACGCGCATGGCCAAGCAAAGCGGCACGACCTTGCTGCTGGTCGGCCATGTCACCAAGGAAGGCTCACTGGCCGGTCCGCGTGTGCTCGAACACATGGTTGATACCGTGCTTTATTTCGAAGGCGACAGTCATTCGAGTTTTCGCATGATACGCGCGGTGAAAAACCGCTTCGGCGCAGCCAATGAGCTGGGTGTGTTCGCCATGACCGAACGTGGTCTCAAGGGCGTATCCAATCCGTCGGCAATGTTCCTGTCCTCCTGGCGTGACGATGTGGCAGGTGCCTGCGTGCTGGTGACGCAGGAAGGGTCGCGCCCCTTGCTGGTTGAGGTGCAGGCGTTGGTCGACGATGCGCACGGCTTCCAGCCCAAGCGGCTGAGTGTCGGGCTCGAACAGAACCGGCTTGCCATGCTGCTGGCGGTATTGCACCGCCATGCCGGTGTTGCCTGCTTTGATCAGGATGTATTTCTCAATGCGGTCGGCGGGGTAAAGATCACCGAACCTGCCGCTGATCTGGCGCTGATCCTGGCCATGGTCTCTTCGCTGCGCAATCGCCCGCTGCCGCCGAAGCTGGTGGTGTTCGGCGAAGTCGGTCTGGCCGGCGAGGTACGCCCGGTGGCACGCGGGCAGGAACGTCTGCGCGAGGCGGCCAAGCTCGGATTCGAGCGGGCGATCGTTCCGACCGCCAATCGGCCGCGGCAGGAGATCGAGGGTCTGGAGATCATCGCCATCGATCGCCTGGAGCAGGCCGTCGACTTTTGCCGGCAAAATTGAATCGCTGTCGCGGCGAATGACAAAGGCCGGCTTGATGCCGGCCTTTGTCATGGCGAATGCTGTTCAGTGCGCGTGGCGATGCGCACAATGCCGGCAGTCTTCTCCACCGCGCTCACACAAGCCGGCCGAGCTCAGCGACTGCTTGAGTGCGCACACCGAGCGGCGGCAGGCAATGAAACGTACCTGTTCTTGCGAGGCCAGCGCCCGGAAGTGGCGCATGACGTTGTGGCCGAGGAAATCGGTAAACAGAATCAACAGCTCCGTTCCTGCTGGCAGCTTGTCCAGCTTGCGCTGGTGCGAGCTGTTGCGTCCGCTGACATGCCGCTGGATGGTAATGCCGAACTGGTCCAGCACCGTCGGGATGTTTCCCAGTGTATCCGCTCCGACCAACATGGCGTTCATGGGGTGCTCCTGTAGCGAGAATGACGGTTGAGACAATAAATGAGAATCATTCTCAATGTCAATCGGCGTTCCATTCACGAGGGGCGAGTGTTGTGTTCAGGCGCTGATATCCAGCCGGTGCCCGTCGTCGCCAAGCGCTGCGCTGGCGGCAAAGCGGTCGAAGTCGTGGCGCAGCCCGCGCGGTAGTGCCAAATGGGGCGGTGCGCCCGGATGGAGGCGGGCGGCGAGCGTGTAGTTGCCCGGCCCGGCACCCAGAGCGGCCTCGGCGAGCAGCGGGCTGCCGGCCGACAGGCACAGGCCAGGATCCGGGCTTGAGCCGGTCGTGGCCGTGAGCGAGAAGCTCACGCGCGCAGTGTCGGCCCGGCCGTTTGGCCAGGCTAGGGTAAAACTGCCGGTGCGGGTTTCTCCATCGCACATCTGCAGCAAGTTGAACAAGCGCAGATCGAGCGAATACGACATGGATGTCTCGGTCGCATCGATCTGGCCGCAAATGATCAGCCGCAACGCGCAGGAGCCGGCTTGGCCGAGTGCCTGGTCGGCGGGCGCAATCCAGGCCGGTCTGGCTGCGCCGTAGCAGTTTGCCTCGGCGGCAAACGGGTGAGAAAGCGCGACAGGCTGGCCGGAGAGCTGTTCGAGTACGCCACCGACGAGTGCCCAGAGCAGTGCGGCGTTGTTGTTGCCGGCGGTCCCGGCGTTGTTGAGCGAGACATCGTCATGGTTGACGGGCCTGTCGGTGTTCGCGGCGGCTGCGGTGGCGGTCCGCTGGCCGGTCGAGGGCCGGTCGGCGGAACTGGCGTTGGCTAGCGGTTCGATGCGCATGAAGGTTGCTCCATCAGGTCCTGCCCTTTATATCGTCACACTATGGCCTGGCATGAGCGAACCATTGCAAAAAGAGACCGATGGTGCCTGATCTTGGGGGGGGCTGGCTGAAAAGGGCGGCGAAGACGGGAATAAGGCACCGGTGTTTGGACCGGGAGTCTTCTGGTTTATAAACCATCGTTGATAACGCAGTCATTGTCCTGCTGATTTATATAAGAGGTGGTCGACGGAGACATCGTTGCGCCTGATCATGAATATCTGTCTTCCGGCTGCTTTTTTTTGTCGGAAATTAAATCTTGCAGCCCGATTCGTTTTTGATAACACTGAGTGGATGTATGCCTTGCCTTTCCCCTGTTGGAAAAATCACGACTCGTTCGCCCTGGTTCGAGTCCGATGACTCGCATTGCCGGCTGATTGCGGTGGGATGATCGATCTGAACCGTAAGGCATGCGTCTGCACATGCCTTTACTCATGTAGAGGTGAGCGTTGAGATGAACCGGTTTTTTCTCTTCGCCGCATGTGTGGCCATGTGTTTGTCCGGCAAGGCCGGTGCGCAAAATCAATTCCCTGCCGTTTTGGCGGTGACGGACGATTACCCGCCTTTTACGTATCGGGTTAACGGCGTTCCGCAGGGGATGGGCGTTGATGTCGTGCGCGCGTTGTTTGATGAAAGCGGGATCAATGGCGCGATAGCGTTTATGCCTTGGGAGCGGGCCTATTTGACTGCGCTTACACAAAAGAATGTCTTGCTCTTCACTCTGTCGCGAACCCCGGAGCGCGAATCGCTTTTTCAATGGATCGGGCCCGTATTTTCGGTGCGCGTACGTCTGTATAAATTGAAATCTCGTGACGATATCAGGGTCAATTCTCTTGCCGATGCGCACCAGTACAAAATCGGTGCGGTGAGGGGGTATGCGTCCGAAAAGTTATTGATCGATGACGGTTTCGTGGTGAATAAGGGGCTTGAAGAGGCGCCGGACGAAGAAATCAATATTCATAAGTTTCTGGGTAAGCGTTTCGATCTCATTTGTTCCAATGACTTTGTATTGGCGGATACATTGCGCAGCAGTGGCTTGAGCTTCTCGGATGTCGTGCCGGTTTTGACGTTGAACAAACCGTTTGACGAATATATGGGGTTCGGCATGGGCACGGACAAGAAAACGGTCGCGGCGTTTTCCAGGGCTTTTGCGCGTATCAAGGCCAGCGGGCGTTACGACAAGATCATTGCCGGCTATGTGCGATAAGGGCAGGCGGCTGCGTTCCGGTCCTGCCGCTATAGCCGCTTGCCGGAGCGCCAGATCGAGACGATCAGCCACATGCTGTTGATCAGCGCGACCGTGAAGCCGAACAGACCGAAAAATGGCAGGCCGAACAGTCGCGGGCCGGCATTGACCGTCATGACGATCGACGAGCCGATGATCAACGCACCGGTGACGATGCCCATGGTCAGCCGGTTGGCGCTACGGTCGAGCTGCCGACCGAAATGGTCGAGCCGTTTCAGGTCGAGATTGACGCTGAAACGCCCCTGGCGCATGTCTTTGCCGAGGCGGGCCATGTCGCGCGGCAGCGAGGAGAGCAGGTTGAGCGTTTCGTTGAGCGAGTGTCGGCCACGCGACAGCAGCGCGCGCGGCCGGTAGCGTTCGCGCACCAGCCGGCGTACGAATGGTGTGATGTGGTCGATGAGCAGAAAGTCGGGGTCGAGTTGTCGTCCCAGTCCCTCCAGTGTGATCAGCGCCTTGAACAGCATCGCCATGTCCGGCGGCAGCAGGATCGAGTGATTGCGGATCAGGTCCATGATTTCGCCGACGAGTCTGCTGATGCGGACGTTTTTCAGCGGGACATGCTCGTAGGCGAACACCAGTTCGCCGATGTCGGAGGCGAAGCGCGCCTCGTCGACCTCGGTGCCGCCGGTCCATTCGATCAGTACGTCCATCATCGCCCGTTCATCGCGCTGCGCGAGTGCGGCGAGCAGGTCGACGATTTCATCTCGACGCGCGTGCGAGATGCGGCCGACCATGCCGAAGTCGATGAAGGCGATGCGGCCGTCGGCCAGGAACAGCACGTTGCCGGGGTGTGGATCAGCGTGGAAGAAACCGTGGATCAGGATCATTTTCAGCACGGCGTCGGCGCCGTGGCGCGCGAGCTGGGCCGGGTCCAGCCCGCGTGCGACGAGCTCGGCCGGCCGGCAGCAGGATACGCCGTCGATATAGTCTTGCACGTTGACTGCGGCGTGGGTGTGCGCCCAGTGCACTCCCGGCACGACGACATTGGGATCTTCGGCGAAATCTCGGGCAAAACGCTCCATATTGCGGGCTTCTGCAGCGAGATCCAGCTCGCGATTGAGCGAGCGGGTGAATTGGCGCACGATCTCCTGCGGCTGGAAACGGCGTGCGTCGGGGAATTCCGATTCCAGGGCCTGGGCGAGATAGGACAGGATGCGCAGATCGGCCGCCACCTTGTCGACGATGCCGGGCCGGCGCAGCTTGACCGCCACCGTGCCGCCCTTGCGCAGCACGGCACGATGCACCTGTGCGATCGAGGCCGATCCGACCGGCTGCGGGTCGAAGCTGGAGAAAACCGTTTCAGGCGGTGTGCCGAGAGCCTCTTCCAGTACTGCCTGCAGCGTGTCTGCCGGGATGGGGGGGACTTCGTTCTGCAGTTTTTCGAACTCGGCAATCCAGTGTTCGGGGAAAACATCGACCCGGGTGGACAGGATCTGTCCGAGTTTGATGAAAGTGGGGCCGAGCTCTTCGAAGGCGAGACGAATGCGCGCCGGCGTGGCCAAAGGCGTGCTGCTGCCGTTGCCGGATAGATTGAGCCATTCGCCGGCCGCTTCCACGACACGCGGCAGCCCCAGGCGCTGGACGAGCTCGCCCAGCCCGTGCCGGATCAGGACCCCGGTGATTTCTTTCAGGCGCGGCAGATCGCGCATGGCGACTAGTGTTTCCTTCAGCATAAGTATCTCTTGATCGTGGTGGTCGGCTTTACACCTCTGGCCCTGTCCGATAGAGTTCGGGCTATGAAATTGCACCGCCGCATACTCGTCCTTGCACTGGCAGGCTGGATGGCCTGCGTGAGCGCCGCACCGGACAAAGTAACGAAAGACGATAATACCGCAGCCGAGCCTGCGGGGGATCCCATCGGCAATTACGCCTCGGCATCGCCGACCGACGACGCGGTCGGCGACATGCTGTTGCAGGCGATCAGTCTGATGGGGGTCGCCTACCGCTTTGGCGGTTCCAACCCGAATACCGGCCTCGACTGCAGTGGCTTCATTCAGTACGTGTTCAAGAAGTCGCTCAAGGTCAACCTGCCGCGCACGGCGGCGGGAATGGCTCATGTCGGTCGTTCTGTCGCGCGCTCGGAACTCATGCCGGGTGATCTGGTCTTCTTCAATACCCGCGGTTTTGCCTATTCTCATGTAGGTATTTATCTCGGCAACGGTAAGTTTATTCACGCGCCACGCACCGGCAAGACCATCGAAGTCGCACAACTGAACCAATCCTACTGGGTTGCGCATTACGAAGGTGCCCGTCGGGTGGCGCGCGGCAGTTCCGCTGCGCCAGCGTCCGACGGCAATGATGGTACGCTTGCGTCGGATGACGCCTCGGCACCGCAAGGCACCCGGCCGGCCGCGAGCTGTGGCAAGGGCAGGAAATGCCATGGTGCGGCATCCTCGTCAAAAAAGTCGCGGAAAAAAGCCCGCCGCCATTAATAAGCGCAGAGGTATAATCAATGTGGTCTGTCGGTGCCCGCGTCCCAGCGGGCATCGTCGTTAACAATGGATGGACAATTCAGTGCAAATCGATCTCCCTGTCTGGCTTGGGCCGGACGGTCAGCCGGTAGCATGCGTGGAAAAGCTCAAAGTCATGCGCGAAAACCTCGAGGAGCTGGAACAGATGGCTCGCGATGCGTTCGAGGACGCGGTTTTGATGGGCTGTGAAGAAAACCAGGTCCGCGCCGTGCTGGTGGCGATGATGGAATCGCTGGTCAACCCCTACCGGAGCTGAGCGCGGATTCATCATGCAAATGCCTTTCGAGGTTTTCATCGGCTTGCGCTATCTGCGTGCCAGGCGCCGTAACGGCTTCATTTCTTTCATTTCTCTGGTGTCGGTGATCGGCATCGCGCTCGGCGTGGCTGCGCTGATCATCGTGCTGTCGGTGATGAACGGTTTCCAGAAGGAAATCCGCGGCCGCATTCTCGGGGCCGCCGCCCACATCGAAGTCAGCAGCTATCAGGCCCGCGTCGACAACTGGCAGCAATTGCGTGCCGGTCTGCTGCGCGAGCCGCGCGTGGTGGCCGCGGCGCCGTTTGTTTCGGCTCAGGGTCTGGTCACTTCGGGCGGCACGGTGCGCGGCGTGATGGTGCGCGGCGTGGATCCGGCGCTGGAAAACAAGGTGGTCGAGATTGGTCGCCACATGGTGAGCGGCCGGCTCGATACGCTCAAACCGGGTGGTTTCGGCATCGTCATCGGCGCCCAACTCGCCGAGGAGCTCGGCGTGTCGCGCGGCGACAAGATCACGCTGATTACGCCCGAGGGCAATATCACTCCGGCCGGCATGATGCCACGGCTCAAGCAGTTCACCGTGGTGGGCATCTTCAAGATGAATATGTACGAGTTCGACGAGTCTTTCGCCATGATCGATCTCGCCGATGCCCAGGTGCTGTTCCGTCTCGGCAACGACGTGACCGGCGTACGGCTCAAGCTGGATGACGTGATGGCGGCGCCGGACGTCAAGGCCGCGCTGCAGGCCAAGCTCGATCCGAACGCGGTGGTGACCGACTGGACCGACATGAACGCCAATTATTTCCGTGCCGTGCAGATCGAGAAACGGATGATGACCATCATCCTCACTCTGATCGTTGCCGTCGCCGCCTTCAATCTGGTCTCCACGCTGGTGATGGTGGTGACCGACAAACAGGCCGATATCGCCATTTTGCGCACGCTCGGCGCCTCGCCGCGCAGCATCATGTCGATATTCATGATCCAGGGAGCGGTCGCCGGCGTCATGGGTACGCTCTCGGGAGTGGTGTTCGGCGTGATCGGCGCCTGGAATATCGATGCCGTCGTCAGCGTCATCGAACACATTACCGGCAGCAAGCTGCTGTCGCCGCAGGTCTACATGATCGACTATCTGCCCACCGACGTGCAGAGCCAGGACGTGATCATGATTACCGTGGTGTCCTTGCTGCTGGCGTTGTTTGCAACGCTCTATCCCAGCTGGCGCGCCGCGCGCACCCAACCGGCGGAGGCGCTGCGCTATGAGTGACGTACCGGTTATCCGCTGCCGTGGTCTCGGCAAGTCCTACAGCGAGGGGACGCTCGACGTCGATGTGCTCGCCGGCATCGATCTCGAACTGGCCCGAGGCGGCAGCTTGTCCATCGTCGGCGCTTCGGGCTCGGGCAAGAGCACGCTGCTGCATCTGCTGGGCGGGCTCGACACGCCGAGCGCCGGGCGGGTCGAAGTGCTCGGTCGCGATCTGGCTGGCATGAATCAGCGCGAACTCGGCCGCTGGCGCAACATCCACCTGGGTTTCGTCTATCAGTTCCATCATCTGCTGGCCGAATTCACCGCCCTGGAAAACGTCATGATGCCCTTGCTGGTGCGCCGCAGCACGCGCGCCGAGGCGGCACGTACCGCCGCCGACATCCTCGATCGGGTCGGCCTCGGCAAGCGTCTCGGCCACAAGCCGGGCGAGCTGTCCGGCGGCGAGCGGCAACGTGCGGCGATCGCCCGGGCGATGGTGACGCGTCCGGCCTGTCTGTTGGCCGACGAGCCGACCGGCAATCTTGATCACCAGACCGCAGCGGTGGTGTTTGACTTGATGCTCGAATTGAATCAGAGTTTTTCCACCAGCCTGTTAATCGTGACTCACGACGTCGAGCTCGCAGCCCGCACCGATTCGTGCCTGCGTCTGTCGGACGGCGTGCTGGCGCGAATCTGAAGGGAGTTGCCGTGATCGGCAAGTTGTCCTTGATATTCCACCGTGACGAGATGAATGCCGATGCGCTGTCCGCTGCATTGCAGACGGCCCCCGGCCTGACCGAACTCGTCATCGGCATCGTCTGTCTGGCGATGGGCGTGTGGCTGAGCCGCCAGGCTTACCGCCGCTGGTTCATGCAGCATCCGGAGCGTTACGACCGCTTCCTGCCCTATGTCGGACTGCGCCTCGTGCTGCCGCTGACATCGCAGCTCATGCTGATTGTGGCCGCGATCATCTGGGTGTTGGTGCTGGGCCACAAACCGCATGTGCTGCTGGCTTTTGCCGCGATGCTGTTCTGGATGGCCGCGATCCGCATTTTGACCGCGCTGGTGCGCGAAGCGCTGCCGCGCGGACGTTTCGAGCGTCATACCGAGAATTTTCTCTCGTCGGTGTTATGGCTGGCCTTTGTCACCTGGGCGATCGAGCTCGATGATCTGGTGCTCGGCTGGCTGTCGTCGATTTCGTTCCGGGTCGGCAGGACCACACTCGACCTGTCGATGATTCTCAGCGGACTGATGTGGGTGTCGGTCATCATGGTCGGCGCGCTGTGGGTCAGCCGCTCGATCGAACGGCGCCTGATGCGGCTCGAAGAGATCGACCTGAATCTGCGCATCGTCTTTTCCAAGCTTGCCCGAACCTTGCTGATTGTTGCCGCAGTGCTGATAGCCTTGCCGATTGTCGGCATCGACCTGACCGTGCTGTCGGTGTTCGGTGGCGCGCTCGGTGTCGGCCTCGGCTTTGGTCTGCAGAAGATTGCCAGCAGCTATGTGTCCGGTTTCATTATCCTGATCGACCGTTCGATCCGTATCGGCGATCGCCTGATGGTGGCCGATCGTGTCGGCTACGTCAGCCGGATCACCTCGCGCTTCGTCGTGCTCAAGGGGCTCGACGGCAGCGAGGCGCTGATTCCGAACGACACCATGATCGCCAATACGGTGATCAACCAGTCTTATTCCGACAAAAAGATCTGGAGCAGCGTCAAGGTCGATGTCGCCTATGGCACCAATCTCGAGCAGGCGATCGCGCTGATCGAGCAGGCGGCGCGCCATCCGCGGGTGCAGGGCGACCCGGGTCCGAAAGGATATGTCACGCAGTTTGGCGCGAGCGGCATTTCGCTTGAGGTCGGTTTTTGGGTGCTTGACCCGGAGAACGGCTTCATGGGACTGAAATCCGATATTCATCTGGCGATCTGGCGTCTGTTTGAAAAGCAGGGTGTCAAGATGCCGTTCCCGCAATGCGAAGTGACACTGCTCAACGGCGCCGACGCGGCCAATGGGCCCGTGCAGGGGCAGGGTGACGGAGACATGCAATGAAACCGTTCAAGCAGCCGGTCTCGGTGTTGGTGGTGATTTATACGGTTGCCGGCGAGGTGTTGCTGCTCGAGCGCGCCGACCGTCCCGGCTACTGGCAGTCGGTAACCGGCAGCCGTGAAGGGGATGAGGCGCTGATCGACACTGCGCGGCGCGAAGTGTTCGAAGAAACCGGGCTCGTTGCGGCGCCTCCGGCGCTCGATGACTGGGGGCAGACCAATCGCTACGAAATCTACCCGCACTGGCGGCATCGCTATGCGCCGGGGGTGACCCACAACGACGAGCATGTTTTCGGTCTGTGCTTGCCGGCGGTGGTGCCGGTCCGTCTCGCGCCCGGCGAGCATCTCGCCTGGCGCTGGCTGTCCTGGTCGGACGCAGCGCAGCAGGTGTTTTCTCCATCCAACGCGGAGGCGCTGCGACAATTACCGCAACGATTGGGTTGATGGAACCGCTCAATGTCGTGACCTTCAACATGCACAAGGGCATGTCGCCGCTCAATCGGCATGTCAGGCTGGAAGATATCGCCCATGCGCTCGGCGGGCTTGCCCCTGATCTGGTTTTCCTGCAGGAAGTACAGGGGCGCAACCTGCAGCGCGCCCAGCGCCATGCCGAGTGGTCGCCGTTGCCGCAGCACCATTTTCTCGCCCATCGGCTGCACCTGCGTTCCGCTTACGGTCTCAATTCGGCCTACGACTACGGCCATCATGGCAATGCCGTGCTGTCGCGTTTCCGGATCGACAGCTGGTGCAATCTCGATATCTCGGTCAATCCCTACGAAAGCCGCGGTCTGCTGCACTGTGTGGTGCAACCAGACGGCTGGCCGGCGCCGGTAGCGGCGTTGTGTGCGCACCTCAATCTGCTCGGTCATGACAGGCGCAAGCAATATCAGACCGTACTGCGCTATATCCGACGCAATATCCCGCAGGACATGCCGCTGATTCTGGCTGGCGATTTCAATGATTGGCGTGGTCAGGCTTCGCGCTGTCTGGAAGAAGAGGCAGGGTTGTGTGAGGTGTTCCAGTCCCTGTTCGGCAGTCATGCGCGCAGCTTTCCGGCCCGCATGGCAGTGCTTGCCCTCGATCGCATCTATGTGCGCGGTCTGCACCCGGTCCGGGCGCGAGTGGCCGATCAGCTGCCATGGCCGCATCTGTCTGACCATTTGCCGCTGACGGCATCGCTGCTGCCCGACGAGCATTGACGATGGATAGTTTTATTTCGAATTGCTAGTTGACAGAAAACGAAAATTCCTGTTCAATAAACAACACAATTTAACGCCGATTTGAACACAGCTTGCGGGCGTAAAACAGCTAAAGCGTGGGTAGCCATACAGGCTGCGTCTTGTCATCAAGACATTCCATCTTTAGCCCGCACGTTCAAAAACGGCGGGCTTTATGTTTTGGAGTTGCCTCGATGATTCATCTGCAGTCTGTCAGTAAACGTTTTCGTACGCCCGACGGTGCCTGGTTCAATGCCGTCGACGATACCACCCTGTCCGTCTCGGCCGGCGAGATCTTCGGTCTGATCGGCTTTTCCGGCGCCGGCAAGTCAACATTGCTGCGCCTCATCAACCTGCTCGAGCGTCCCGATTCCGGTTCGGTCATTGTCGACGGTCAGGACCTGACCGCATTGCCGGCCAAGGCCTTGCGCCAGGCCCGGCAAAATATCGGCATGGTCTTTCAGCAATTCAATCTGCTCGCCAACCGTACCGTGGCACAGAATGTTGCATTCCCGCTAGAAATAGCCGGCATGAGCCGCAGCGACATCGATGTGCGGGTACGCGAATGCCTTGAAATCGTGCAACTGAGCGATCGGGCCGATCACTATCCGGCCCAGCTCTCCGGCGGGCAGAAGCAGCGTGTCGGCATTGCCCGAGCCCTTGCGCCACGGCCACACGTGATTCTTGCCGATGAGCCGACTTCGGCGCTCGATCCGCGCACCACCCAGTCCATCCTCGACTGCCTGCGGGAAATCAACCAACGCTTTGGCGTCACCGTGGTGATCGTCACGCACGAAATGGGTGTGGTGCGTTCGATCTGTCATCGCGCCGCGCTGCTCGACGCCGGGCGCGTGGTGGAGATCATGGACATTGCCGATGGCAATGTGGATGCCAGTTCCGATCTGGCGCGTTCGCTGCTGGAGGCCGCGTAATGGATATGTCTACCCTGATCGACGCCTGGCAGGACCTCAGCATGATGGGGCCGGAAATCAACCAGGCACTCATCGAGACCGCCATCATGCTGTCGCTCGGCCTGGCCGCCGCCATCCTTATCGGCGGTCCGCTCGGCATCGTGCTCTATCTGTCCCGCCCCGGCCATCTGTTTGCCCACCGTGGCGTGCACGCCGTGCTCGGCTGGCTGGTGAATTTGGTGCGTTCGTTCCCTTTCATCATTCTGATGGTATCGCTGGTACCGCTGACGCGCATGATCGTCGGCAGCACCATCGGCCCGGTGGCGGCCTCGGTGCCGCTCGCTTTTGCCGCGGTGCCGTATTTCGCCCGACTGGTCGAGCAGACGTTGCGGGAAATTCCGCGTGGCGTGATCGAAGCCGCCGAAGCGATGGGTGCGAGTCCGTGGCAAATCATCGTCAAGGTGTTGCTCAACGAAGGACGTGCCGGCTTGATCTCCAGCCTGACCATCCTGACCATCAGCTTTCTGTCCTATACGGCGGTGGCTGGCGTGGTCGGCGGCGGCGGTATCGGTGACCTTGCCATCCGCTACGGTTATTACCGTTTCCAGACCGATGTGATGGTGGCGATGGTGCTGCTCCTGGTCGTGCTGGTGCAGATCATCCAGTTTGTCGGCAACCGCCTCGCGCACAAGCTCGACAAACGCTGAAATTTTACCTGGGCGGTCTGCCCGCCCATGCTGTTCTGATAGGAGAAAATAAATGCAGAAATGGATTCTGAAGTCTCTTGCCGCATCCGTGCTCGGTCTGTCGCTGGTTGGCCAAGCCTTTGCCGCCGACCCGGCCAAAAAGGATATTGTGATCGGCACCACGGTTGGCGACTTTGGCGATATGGTAAAACAATCGATTAAGCCGATTCTGGAAAAAGAAGGCTATCACGTCAAGCTGATCGAATTCACCGACTATGTGCGCCCCAATCTCGCGTTGTCCGAGGGTTCGCTCGACGTGAACGTCTTTCAGCACAAGCCGTATCTCGATAGTTTCGCCAAGGATCACGGTCTGAAGCTGAGCGCCGTGTTCCAGGTGCCGACTGCTCCGCTTTGTCTGTACGCCGGCAAGACCCCGTCACTGAAGGACGTCAAGGCTGGCGCGACCATTGCCGCACCGAACGATCCGAGCAACTTTGCCCGTGCGCTGGTCATGCTCAGCGACCTGGGCTGGATCAAGCTCAAGGCCGGCATCAATCCGCTGACTGCTTCGCAGCATGATATTGCCGCCAATCCGAAGAACATCAAGATTCTGTCGCTCGACGCCGCACAGTTGCCGCGCGCCCGGGCCGACGCCGACTTCGCCATCATCAACGGCAACTATGCCACCAGCTCTGGCCTGAAGCTGACCGAGGCGCTGTATCAGGAAAAGAGCTACGCCTACGTCAACTGGGGTGTGGTGCGCAGTGCTGATGCCGGCAAGCCGTGGGTGAAGGATGTGGTTGCCGCCTACAACTCGTCGGCATTCAAGAGCTGGGCGAAGCAAAAATACGCCGGCTACAAATTCCCTGCCGCCTGGCACTAAACCGTTTTTTTCGTCAAGGCGATTCTGGAGGACTTCGGTCCTCCTTTTTTTTGACTTCGACGCCCGCCGGGTGGGGTGGGGCTCAAAACATATGCCGATTGCGATAAAGAAACGACGTGTCGCTGACGAGGGGGTCGGAAAGCGCAATATCTTGCGAGTCTTTCGTGACCCGCATGATGGCAACCTTGCCGTCTTGCAGCATATGGAAAAAATCGATCGGTTGCAGAGGAATTTCCCGGGCGAATTTTTTTTCATACTGCACGGTTTCCGCGTGTTTGTTGAATGGATGCGTGACCGGTGAAATCCGCTCGAACAACTGCCCATCATGGGTGCGGCCGAGCATGGCGGCGGACAGCTTTGCATAATACAGTCCCAGCGAAGCCGAAACATTGAACATGGGATCGATGACCCAGGGCGGATCGATGCTCTGCGGGGCCGGGAGGATAGTGCCGATTTGGTGCAATCTGAGCTTTTTGATGACCGGTGACGGCATCTCGCCGACGATGCAGGATTCATGCAGCGACATGTTGTGGTTCCAGATCATGATCCGGTAGACGGGCAGGTCGGGCCATGTGCTCAAAATACGGTAGATGGCCAATGCGTTGAGCTCCGGCGCGTTGGCCCTGGTTTCGGTATTCGCGGCCATCAGATTGCTCAGATAGCGTCCGGTCTGGTAGCGGTTGTATTGCTCCCGGTGGCATTGCACCCGAAAGCCGGCGAGAAAGCTGGCGTTGGCGCATAGCCTGTCGTACTCCCGGCTCGCTTTTCCCCGGATTTTCCTCTTTTTTGATTCCAACGCTTTTTTCAGGTTGATGCCGACCTCGACTGAATTACCGAGTTGCTTGCCGCCATTCATCTCGTCGCGAATCATGCCGAGAACCAGGTTGGCGATCGTCTGATGACTCATGCTGAGCTCTCCTCTTTGAGAAACTGAGCTGTCGGCCCGGCGCGCGAGCCGACAGCTCAGTACAACGGTGGTCTCTTTTCTACGCAGCCAGGTGCAAACACGCGGTCAAGCCGCATGGGTAAAATGAAGTCGAGGTGCAGCTGTTCTGGCCAGCCGATACCGACATGCAGCCCCTCGACGGTCTCGTTGAGTATTGATCCATCGGAAAAATCTACTGTGTGATACAGCGCTGCATTGCAGCCGAAAGAGAATTCAGTCACTTGCCGCTGATCATCCGGCAGCCACTGCCGTAGCCGGTCCAGCAAGCTGAGTCCCCTGGATTGCACATCGACGAGCGTATTGTTGTCGATATATAGCCGATTGCTGTCGGCATCGGCGGCGAGGTCGGCATTGAGTTGCCGGATGGCGAGATCCAATCGGCTGGAAATGCAGCGTCGATTGCCTTCGTATACCACTCCGGCAAAAGGGAACCCACCGCTCAGTACTACCGAGGCCGACTGTCTGGCACGATTCACGCAGGCCAGTTCGAGAAAATGGCCGAGATTGTACAAACTGCCGTGCCGGATGGAAAAGTGCGGATTCAGAACGTCCAGTCTGCCCTCCGGGGAGAAATGCGCTGCCAATTTGCCGTCAAGCAGGCGGGCTTCCACGCCGGCATGGTCGACCATCAGTGCCAGTGCCGCACGCCTGAGGTGCAGCGTGCGCGCGATATCCACCGCATCGAGCGCGAAGATCTGTGCAAACAGCTGTTGTACCCGTTCGGTTTGCAGCGCCTCGCTGCGCTTGGCGAGTGGCACGAGCATTCCGGTTGCGCCGGATTGTCGCAAGGCGCAGGCAAGAGTCTGCAGACTGTCCTGCGATAGCAGGTTGTCGAACACGTAGAGCATGAACCGCTCGTCAGACGCGCCCGCGGGGCGGGCGCGCGGTTTTCTTCCTAGTGCCGCGAGCGCTTCGGCGACGACGGGATGACGATAAACGATTTCGACCTCATCGTTGCGTAGCGCGCGGAAGAACTCGTGGAACTCAATCTGCGTATGCATGCGCTTCCTCTCGCCTGACTGCCGACGGAGTCCCGAAGGTCAATCAATGGTCTACGGTCTGCGGCTGAGGCGGCATTGCTGGCTCTTCGCCTTGCGGTGTGATACCCGGGGGCGGCGGCGGCCAGTTTTCGTAATATTCTTCCGAGCAATCCACGATATGCACAGCCGATACGGCAGAGACGGTTTTTTCCATGATCATGAGCGCCTGTGTGGGGTGAACAAAGAAAGAACAATTTGCAAAACGACACTTCCTGCAGTGGGAGGTAACTTATCATGCGTAACGAGCATGAAACGTCGGAAAAATATGACGATAAAGGCGATAGTTCTGAAAGTATTGTCAGGTTTATCTCTGATTGTGATTGGGTGTGGTCGTTGCCGCGGTACGGGTGCGGAAATTTCGTTGTCGGTGATTGCGTAGAATCATGCCGGTGGTGCGTGGACCCATAACCCGGCTTGCCTTTGTCAGGTCGGCGGTGCAAGCTATGCTAATGGCAAATTGGGTAGCCTATTATGGTTTCCTATTCAAAAGACATGGCTCTGGCGCGCCGTTTCGCCGAGCTTGAGCGCCAGACCCGCCAGGCCTGGGCAGATCTCGACCGGCCGGCGCTCGCCGCGGCAGCGGTCTACGACTTGCGTCTCGGTCTGCGCATCAGTCGCATCCTGCGATATTTTCTCCGTAAGGATGCCGGCTTCGCCGCTGCCTCGGCCGTGCTTGACCGCTGCTATCGCGCCACCTCTCTGGTGCGCGACCGGCAAGTCGGCGTTGATCTGATCCGCGAGCTGGAGCAGGGCTGGCCGCGCAATCGCCGCCGGCCGTCGACGGCCTTGGCGCATGCCCTGACTCGCAGTTATCCGGCGCTCGGTCGCGAAGTCGAGGCGTTCGGGCTGGCGTCGGCGCTCGATGCGATGCGTGCGTCATTGCTGACTCTGGAACGGCGGCATGAGCCCGAACGACTGCGCCGCCGCACGCAACGTCATGCCGAAGCGCTCGATGCGGCGATGTGCGTCGCGCTGCGGCGGGCCATGAAGCGGCGGCGGGCACGTGATTGGCATGCGCTGCGACTGGCCATCAAACGTTATCGATTCTGGGTGCTGACGCTGGAGGACGCATTGCCGCCCTTGCACGGCGAAACAGCGCGGCGTCTCAAGCCGCTGCAGGTCGCGCTCGGTGACGAACACGACCTGGAGGTGCTCTCGGGCTGGCTGGATCAAATTGCCGATGCGCCGCTCGACCGCTGGCGTGTTGTGCTGGGTGAGCGCAAGGCGGCTGCGCGTGAACGGGCCAACGCGGCGCTCGCACCGTTACTGCAACGGGCCGACGCCGGGTTTCACTCGGATGGTATAAGCTGAAAGCAGGAATGATCGCGAGGTGAATCATGCTGCATACCAAATTGCGTGCACTGACCGAGGGGCAGGCGCGGCTTGAATCGTTGCGGCGCATGTTGACGCTCGGCGCGCCGGCCGAACATGACTATTTGCGGGTCAGCCGGCTGGCACAGCGGCTCTTCAACGTGCCGATTACCTATGTTTCGGTGCTGGATGGACAGAACCAGTACATGATGTCGCCGCTTGGCATGACTGCAATGTCTATCCCGTACGAACAATCGATGTGCCGTTTCGTGATCGAAGGCAAGGCGCGTATTGTCTGTCCGGATGCCTTGCTGGACGAGCGTTTCGTCCAGGCGCATGCGGTGGTGAACCCTCCCGGCATCCGCTTCTATGTCGCGCAGCCGATCCGCAACGCAGAGGGGCATGTGATCGGGGCGCTGTGCATTGCCGATATCCGCCCGCGCGAATTTTCCGACGAAGAACAATGCCTGCTGGAAGATCTGAGCTATCTGCTCGAGTCGACCATCGCCCTGCGCTATCTGAGTTTCTCGCACGAAAAGGCGTTGCTGCTGGCCGGTTCGCTCGGGCTCGATGTCATGACCGACGCGTTGACCAGTGTCTTCAACCGCCGTGGCATCATCGACATGGCCAACCACGCCTATGCACGCTGCATTCACGAACACCGCAGTTTTTCCCTGGCCCTGGTCGATCTCGATCATTTCAAGGCCATCAATGACGAATTTGGCCATGTTATCGGCGATGAGGCATTGAAGGAGGCGGCACATCGCATTCAGCGCGCGGTACGCGGTGGCGATATCGTCGGCCGCTGGGGGGGCGAGGAGTTTCTGGTTGTGCTGCCGGGCTCGGGGCCGAACGTGTTGCAGGATGTCGGCAACAAGCTGGTGCAGATGGTGGGCGGGCCGTTCATCGTCCAGGATTGCAAGTTGAGCCTGTCGGCCAGCGTCGGGCTTGCCGGGGTCGGTACGGCCCAGGATGTGTTCGACGAGATCGCCTGGCTCGAGGCGGCCGATCAGGCCTTGTTCATGGCGAAGGAGCGCGGTCGCTCGCAGGCGGTGGTGTATGCCAGTTCGCCGGGGTGAGCCGACGTGTGTCCACAGAAAAACGCCGCGCGTCCCGGAGATCGCGCGGCGTTTTTTCTGCGGGGGGAGACCCTCACCAGATGATGCGCACCGCCTTGTCGCCCAGCCATTCGCGCAGGCTGCCGATCAATCCGTCGTCGAGTCGTACGCCCCAGTGCTTCGGCAGCATCAGCTCGCCGCGTGCCTGCGGCATCTGATAAAGCACCCGCACCGGGCAACCTGCGTCTTCGCTGCGGTAGGGGCCGAGAATGCCGGCAAACCGTGCCGTGTCGGCGTTGTCCTGCGTCATGCATATCTGCAGGCTGCGCGCATAGAGGCTGCGCGCCTCGCCCAGTTCGTAGATCTTGTCGGCGGTGATGCGCAGACCGCCGGAGAAGTCGTCGTTGCTGACCTTGCCTTCGATGATCAGGACCTGGTCTTCGCGCAGCCGGTTGCGGTTGGCTTCGAAGGTTTCCGAGAACACGCTCACTTCGAGCTTGGCGCTCAGGTCTTCGAGCTGGATGAAGGCCATCTTGCCGCGGTTGCCGACCTTGGTGCGGATGCCGGTGACGAAGCCGGCGATCAGTTGCGGTTCCTTGCGCGGTGCGATGCGGTTGAGCGGTGTCTTGATGAAACTGCGCACTTCGCGCTCGTAGGCGGCGAACGGGTGGCCGGAGAGATAGAAGCCGATGGCGGTCTTCTCTTCGGCAAGCTGGGTGATCTGGTCCCATGGCCGCACGATGCGCATTTCCAGCGGCGGGGCGACATCGTCGCCGAACATGTCGAACAGCCCACCCTGATTGGCGTGCGCCGCTTCCTGCTCGGCCGACTCCATGCACAGGCCGACGTTGGCCAGCAGTCGCGCGCGGTTCGGCTCGATCGCGTCGAAGGCACCGCCGCGGATCAGCGCCTCGATGACGCGCTTGTTGACCAGTTTCTTGTCGGTGCGGCGGCAGAAGTCGAACAGGTCGGTGAACGGGCCGCTTTCCTCGCGCACGGCGACGATATGATCGACCGCATGCTCGCCGCTGCCCTTGATTGCGCCGAGCGCATAGCGGATGTGCTTGCGATCGACCGGCACGAAGCGGTAGAACGATTCGTTGACGTCTGGCGGCAGGAAGACCAGCTTGTTGTCGACCGAGTCGTCGTAGAACACCTTGAGCTGATCGGTGTTGTCCAGTTCCGACGACATGGTCGCCGCCATGAAGGCTGCGGCGTGGTGCGCCTTGAGCCATGCGGTCTGGTAGGTGACTACGGCATAGGCGGCGGTGTGTGACTTGTTGAAGCCGTACTCGGCGAACTTGGCCATCAGGTCGAACAGATGGCGGGCGATCTCTTCCGGATAACCCTTCTTGTTCGCCCCCTCGAGGAAGATCGCCCGGTGACGGTCCATCTCCTCGACCTTCTTCTTGCCCATCGCCCGACGCAGCATGTCGGCGCCGCCCAGCGTGTAGCCACCGATGATCTGCGAGATCTGCATCACCTGTTCCTGGTACACGATCACGCCATAGGTCGGCTCCAGGCAGGCGGTCAGGTCGGGGTGGAGATAGTCGACTTCCTGTTTGCCGGCCTTGCGCAAGATGAAGTCGTCCACCATGCCCGAGCCGAGCGGGCCCGGCCGGTAGAGCGCCAGCACGGCGATGATGTCTTCGAAGCGGTCGGGACGCAGCTTTTCCAGCAGGCGCTTCATGCCGTCCGATTCCAGCTGGAACACGGCCGTGGTGTTGGCGGTCTGCAGGATGCGGTAGGCGTCCTGATCGGTGAACTCGAGATGATTGAGGTCGGTGTCGAAGCTCGGATCGAGCGCCTTGATGTAGCGGACGGCCAGCTCGATGATGGTCAGGTTGCGCAGACCGAGGAAGTCGAACTTCACCAGGCCGATCTTCTCGACGTCGTCCTTGTCCAGCATCGAAACCGGTACCGCGTCGTCGCCGCTGGCCTGGAACAGCGGACAGAAGTCGGTCAGTTTGCCCGGGGCGATCAGCACCCCGCCGGCGTGCATGCCGATATTGCGCGTCAGGCCCTCGAGCTTTTTCGCCAGCGCCCACATCTCGGCCAGCTCTTCTTCGTTTTCCAGCCGTTCGCGCAGTATCGGTTCCATCTCTACCGCGTCATCGAGACTGTATTGCTTGCCCGGCGCGGCCGGGATCAGTTTCGATATCTGGTCGCAGAAGGTGTAGGGCATGTCGAGCACCCGGCCGACGTCGCGAACCACCGCCTTGGCCGCCATGGTGCCGAAGGTGGCGATCTGGCTGACTGCGTCGGCGCCATAGGCCTGGCGCACGTATTCGATCACCCGGTAGCGGTTGTCCTGGCAGAAGTCGACGTCGAAGTCGGGCATCGACACCCGTTCCGGGTTGAGGAAGCGTTCGAACAGCAGCGCATAGGCGAGCGGGTCGAGGTCGGTGATGCCGAGTGAGAAGGCGACCAGCGAGCCGGCGCCGGACCCCCGTCCCGGGCCGACCGGGCAGCCGTTGTTCTTGGCCCAGTTGATGAAGTCCGCCACGATGAGGAAGTAGCCGGGAAACTTCATCTGCACGATGGTATCGAGCTCGAAGCGCAGGCGCTCTTCGTAGCGCGGCCGGTTGGCTTCCAGCACCTCCGGGTCGGGGTAGAGGGCCTTGAGTCGTTCTTCCAGCCCTTCGCGCGTGCGGGCGATCAGGTGGTCGTCGAGCGTCATGCCCGGCGGAGTCGGGAAATTCGGCAGGTAGTTGGTGCCGAGTTGTACGGTCAGATTGCAGCGGCGGGCGATTTCCACCGTGTTTTCCAGCGCTTCGGGGATGTCCTTGAAGCGTTCGATCATCTGCTCGCTGGAGAGAAAATACTGGCACTCGGCGAAGTTGCGCGGCCGGCGTTTGTCGGACAGCGTGTAGCCTTCGGCAATGCACACCCGCGCCTCGTGCGCCTTGAAATCGTCCGGATCCATGAACTGGATCGGGTGGGTGGCGACCACCGGCAGGCCGGCTTCGCTCGCCAGCCACACGGTCTGCTGCACGATGGCTTCGATCTGCGGATTGTCGAGCCGTTGCACTTCCAGATAAAACGCGTTGGGAAACATCGCGGCCCAGGCGCGCGCGCGGCGCAGGGCCTCGTCGCGCTGTCCCATCGACAGTGCCAGACCGACATCGCCGAGGTGGGCGCCGGACAGGCACAACAGGCCGCTGTTGTCGCCGCTTGCCAGCGCTTCGCGGCTGATCTCCGCCCGGCCGCGGTACTGATTGTGGGTATAGGCTTCTGTCAGCAACTCGCACAGCCGGCCATAACCCTGCCGGTTGCGCACGGTCAGCATCAGCCGGAACGGCTTGTCGCGGTCGTCCGGGTTGGTCAGCCAGATGTCGCAGGAAACGATGGGCTTGAGACCCTGATTGCGGCAGGCCTTGTAGAGCTTGACCATGCCGAAGATGTTCATCAGGTCGGACATGCCGACCGCCGGCATAGTGTCGGTCTGGGCGCGTGCGACCGCGTCGTCCAGACGGACGATGCCATCGGTGATGGAAAACTCCGAATGGAGCCGCAGATGAATGAAACGCGGTGCAGTCATGACCGGATATTATCTTTCGCTAAGCGAGCCGCTGTCGGCAGGTACTGGGTTGTCGCCGCTTTGAACTTCGGTCGAACCGAAGCAGGCAGCGACCTGCGCATTGATGTCGTCGAGCAAGGTGTAGCGACGGCTGTATTCCGACCGCTTCTTGCTCGCAATCTCTTCCATGCTTTTACGTGCGATCGGACTGGGGACCTTGAAATGACCGTCCGGCGCGGTGAGCGCGCCGAGTGAAAGCCAGAAGCTGTCGTAGTCGGCTTCGAAATGCTTGCGGTAGCGCCACGAGTTGTAGATGTGACGTGATTTTTCCACCGCCTCGACGCGTTCGATGCCGAGTTCGCGCGCCAGCGCGGTGAGTGTTTCCATGGCGACCCGCTTGGGAAACAGTCCGCTGAACGATTTGGTGACGGCGCGGATCATGTCGGCATCGCCTTCGAAACGGCGCGGTCCCTGCAGTCCGCCGATGATCAGCAACGGGCCGTCGCTGTCTTCATCGAGGGTAAAGGTCAGCGTGACGAGTGAGATGCCGGCTGTGTCGCGCAGTTGCAGCGACAGTTCACCTTCCTTGTCGAAGCTGTGGCTGTGGGTCAGGACGAGGTGAAATACGCTGTCGTCGCGGCCGGTGCAGATGGCGAGCACGAGATCGCGGTCTTGCAGCAGCTGTGTCAGGCAATGCGCCGGGAACCGGGCGCATTCCAGTCGATAATGCGCCTGCAGCACGGCAAGTTTGTCGCGGCTGTCGAGATTCTGACTCAGGTAGGGGCGGTGCAGCTTGGCAGCCAGGCGCGGGTTGCGGCGCAGGAAGTCGAGCAGGACCGGGTCGTCGATAAACGTCTTGAGCCAGCGCAACATCAGCGGCAGGACCAGCAAGCTGCGGAACATGAATTTGAAACGGTTCTTGACCTCGTCAAGGTTGTCGCGGCGCGAGAAGCGGCCGCTTGCCATGTCGAGGAAAAGTGCAACGGGAGTCAGGGGCATGCCGGTAGATTGTTAAAAATCATAACCGGCCTATTCTACTCAAGCATGATGAATCCGTCGCGGTTGCCGGCCGATTATTTTTCTTGTCCCTTGCCGGGCTGGCTGGGCTTGAGCGCCGCGAGCGCGACTTTTTGCATTTCCAGTGCCTTGACTTGCATCGACACCATGCCGAGATTCATCGTCAACCAGCTTTCGACGACGCGCAGTTCGTTGATCTTGCGCTCGATGTCGGCTTCGGTCATCGGTGGCATGAAGGGCTGGGCGGCGGGAGGGGTGGCGTTTTGCCACAGCTGGCGGAACACGGCGAACGGATCGGATGGGTTGAATTCTGGCGTAGACATGGCGGATTCCTGATGGTTGGGTGAGGTCATGCTTTCGACATGGTCAGATAGAAATCTAGCCCCCTGCCGCTCGGGCGGCAAGGCGCAGTCACGACGAAAAAAAACCGCGGCCACCGGGCCGCGGTTTCTTGCGTGCTGCTTAACCTGCACTCTGTGCGTCGACGCAGGCCAGCGCCACCATGTTGATGATGCGGCGCGACGAAGAAATCGGCGTCAGGATGTGTACCGGTTTGGCGATACCCATCAGGATCGGCCCGATGGTCACGCCGTCGGACGCCGACACGCGTAGCAGGTTGTAGGTGATGTTGGCCGACTCGATGTTCGGCATCACGAGCAGGTTGGCCGAACCCTTGAGTGTCGTGTCGGGCATCGCCTGCTGGCGGATATGTTCGACCAGCGCGGCATCGCCCTGCATTTCGCCGTCAATCTCGAGGCCTGGTTCTTCTGCGCGGACCGTGGCGAGCACCTGGCGCATCTTCTGCGCCGACGGGCAGTCGACCGAGCCGAAGCTGGAGTTCGACAGCAGGGCGGCCTTCGGCGTGATGCCGAAGCGCTTCATCGCCTTGGCGGCCATGCGCGTGATGCCGGCCAGCTGTTCTGCGCTCGGGCCCGGGTTGACGTAGGTGTCGGTGATGAAGATGTTGCCGTTGGGCAGCATCAGCGCGTTCATTGCGCACGCCAGGCGTTCCGGGTTGTTGTATCCCAGTACGTCGACGATGATCTCCAGATGTTGCCGGTAGGCGCCGAACGTACCGCAAATCAGCGCATCGGCGTGACCGCGGCGTACCATCATCGCGCCGATCAGGGTCGTGTTGCCGATCATGCGGCGTCGTGCCTGCTCTTGCGAAACGCCGCGGCGTTGCATGATGCGGTAGTACTCTTGCCAGTATTCGCTGAAGCGCGGGTCGGATTCGTTGTTGACCAGTTCGAAATCCTTGTCGATCTCGAGCTTCAGGCCAAGTTTGAGAATGCGCTTTTCCACCACGCTGCGGCGGCCGATCAGGATCGGGGTCGCCAGACCCTGCGAAACGATTTCCTGGGTGGCGTGCAGCACGCGTTCATCTTCGCCTTCGGCCAGCACGACGCGCTTTCTGTCCTTGCGTGCCTGGGTGAATACCGGCTTCATGAACAGATTGGTCTTGTAGACGAATTGGGCCAGCTTCTCGACGTAGGCGTCCATATCGGCAATCGGCCGGGTGGCGACGCCGGAGTCCATCGCTGCCTGGGCGACTGCCGGCGCGATCTTGACGATCAGGCGCGGGTCGAACGGCTTCGGAATCAGGTACTCAGGGCCGAAGGACAATTCCTCGTCACCATAGGCCGATGCCACGACATCCGATTGTTCCGCCATGGCGAGGTCGGCGATTGCACGCACGCAGGCGAGCTTCATGTCCTCGTTGATGGTGGTCGCGCCGACATCGAGCGCGCCGCGGAAGATGAACGGGAAGCACAGGACATTGTTGACCTGGTTCGGATAGTCGGAACGCCCGGTGCAGATGATGGCGTCCGGGCGTGCTTCCTTGGCCAGCGGCGGCAGGATTTCCGGCTCCGGATTGGCCAGCGCCAGGATCAGCGGTTGCGCGGCCATTGACTTGACCATCTCCGGCGTGACGAGTTTGGGACCCGATACACCGAGGAAAATGTCGGCGCCGACAATGGCGTCCTTGAGCGAACGCATGCCGTTGTCGGCAATTGCGTACCGCTTTTTCGATTCGTCGAGCTTTTCGTCGCGGTTCTGGTAGATGACGCCCTTGGAGTCGCACACGACCACGTTTTCACGCTTGATGCCGAGTGCGACGAGCAGGTCGAGGCAGGCGATCGCGGCCGCGCCGGCGCCGGACGTGACCAGACGCACCGACTCCATTTTTTTGCCGACCACACGCAGTCCGTTGAGAACGGCTGCGGCGGTGATGATGGCGGTGCCGTGCTGGTCGTCGTGGAAGACCGGAATCTTCATCCGTTCGCGCAGCTTCTTTTCAATGTAGAAGCACTCGGGTGCCTTGATGTCTTCCAGATTGATGCCGCCGAAGGTCGGTTCTAGCGAAGCGATGATGTCGACCAGCTTGTCTGGATCGTGCTCATCCACTTCGATGTCGAAGACGTCGATGCCGGCGAATTTCTTGAACAGCACCCCTTTGCCTTCCATGACCGGCTTGCCGGCCAGTGCCCCGATGTTGCCGAGACCCAGTACGGCGGTGCCGTTGGAAATCACTGCGACCAGGTTGCCGCGGGCGGTGTACTTGTACGAGTTGAGCGGGTCTTCGACAATCGCGTCGCAGGCAGCGGCGACACCTGGCGAGTAGGCCAGCGCGAGATCGCGTTGCGTGGCCAGCGGCTTGATCGGTGCGACCTGGATTTTGCCCGGGTTCGGGTAGCGGTGATAGTCGAGCGCGCTCTGGCGCAGTTGCTCATCCATATCCTTTGGAGCTCCACTGATAATGTGACTGGAAGTGATATTTTGATGGCCCATTATAGGCGTTGGTCATTGCTTGGAGCTATACGCGTTCTGCATTCTCTAATGCTTGGTTTTTTGTCTGTCATGCATTTCTTGCATAACTTCGCATGTGACGGTGGCCGGTGTCAAAACGGTGTCGCGCGCCTCGGGCAAGGTGTCCGGATAGTCGCGGCTGAAATGCAGCCCGCGGCTTTCCTTGCGCAGTAGTGCGGAGCGGATGATGAGCTCGGCGGTCTGCACCAGGTTGCGCAGCTCGATCAGGTCGTTGTTGACATGAAAGTGGCTGTAGTACTCGTCGATTTCCTCTTCCAGCAGTCGTACCCGGTTGAGTGCGCGTTCGAGCCGCTTGCTGGTGCGCACGATGCCGACGTAGTCCCACATCGCGCGGCGCAATTCGTCCCAGTTGTGCGAAATGACCACCATCTCGTCTGCATCGGTGACGCGGCTGTCGTCCCAGTCGGGAATGGCCGGCAAGCTGCGTTTGTCCTGTGTCAGGATGTCGGCCGCGGCTGCTTTGCCGATGACCAGACATTCGAGCAGTGAATTGCTGGCCAGCCGGTTGGCACCGTGAAGGCCGGTACAGGCGGACTCGCCGACCGCGTACAGGCCGGCGACGTCCGTGCGGCCTTTGAGGTCGGTGATCAGCCCGCCGCAAGTGTAGTGGGCGGCAGGCACTACGGGGATCGGCTCGCGCGTAATGTCGATGCCCAACTCCAGGCAGTGCGAGTAGATGTTGGGGAAGTGCTCTCGGACGAAATCGGCCGGTTTGTAAGAAATGTCCAGGTGGACGCAGTCGAGGCCGTGACGTTTCATCTCGTAATCGATCGCGCGGGCGACGATGTCGCGTGGCGCGAGCTCGGCGCGCGGGTCGTGATCGGGCATGAAGCGCGTGCCGTCCGGTAGCCGGAGAATGCCGCCTTCGCCGCGAACGGCTTCCGAAATGAGGAAGGATTCGCTGTGCGAGTGATAGAGGCAGGTGGGGTGGAATTGAATGAACTCCATATTGCCGACCCGGCAGCCGGCCCTCCATCCCATTGCGATGCCGTCGCCGGTCGCGGTGTAGGGGTTGGTGCTGTACAGGTAAACCTTGCCGGCGCCGCCGCAGGCGAGGATGGTGCTGCGCGCCGCGATGGTCTTGACGGTGTCGTTCTGCTTGTCGAGAACATAGGCGCCGTAGCAGCGGTTGTCGTCGAGTCCGAGCTTGGCGCCCGTCACCAGATCGATGGCGATGTGCTCTTCGAGTACGGTGATGTGCGGGTGAGCCTTGATCTTCTGGCCGAGTGTGCTGGTGACCGCCGCGCCGGTGGCGTCGGCGGCGTGAATGATGCGGCGATGGCTGTGGCCGCCTTCGCGGGTGAGGTGGTAGCCGGTGCGATGCGTTTCATCCTTGGTGAAGGGGACGCCAAGAGCGATCAGCCAGTGAATGGCTTCTTCCGAGTGTTCGACGATGAAGCGGGTCGCATCGGCATTGCACAGACCTGCACCGGCGATCAGTGTGTCGCGGATGTGCTCCTCGACCGAATCCTCGGTATCCAGTACGGCGGCGATGCCGCCCTGCGCGTAACTGGAGCTGCCCTCGAGAAGGTCCCGCTTTGTGATCAATGCCACCTTGCGCTTTTCTGCCAGATGCAGCGCGAGCGTCATGCCGGCAAGTCCGCTGCCAATGATCAGAACGTCAAACTTGAGCATGCTGAATTCCATCATCATCGTGAAAGTCGGAGCTGACAGCGTAGCAGATTTCGCAGGGCTTGGTGCGAAGGCTTGACGCGAAGATTTCTGACGCGTATAGTTCGCTTTCTCCGCTGCAGCGACACCGCAGCACCGCTCTTTAAACAGAACAGAACAACCGATAGGTGTGAGTGCCGGGTGAAACCGACACTTGCACTGCAAGAGACAGAAAACCCGAACGGGTTCTTTTGAAACTTGCGTGCCAGAAGTACGAAATAGCATAGAGATTG